>JAEEGL012061110.1_pt1 | contig 49756 bp, 32 predicted proteins | sample 9134231 | NCBI WGS metagenome assembly JAEEGL01 (sample SAMN16246548, study PRJNA631951) | gut metagenome | biome: gut microbiome; feature: rumen; material: fiber-attached | host: Bos | place: Iran: Karaj | collected 2018-10 | reverse complement strand
TGTAGTTAAGCTGTATCTGGCAGAAATCCCAATCCCTGTAATTAATGATCTCCTCAAATGCATCATATCCGTCATGGAAGGAAAAGCCGAGGAAACGTATCTTTCCTTCTTTCTGCAATTCCTCAAGACGCTTTACGGTGCCCAAATCGCGCTGCTTCTCCCAGCTGCCTCTGTTCATTGCATGCATCAGATAAAAATCAAAATGATCTGTCTGAAGTTTCTTAAGCTGCTCGTTGAAATATTTGTCTACATCTTCAATGGTATTCACAAACCATACCGGCAGCTTGGTTGCCAGATAATATGAATCCCTCGGATACTTCTTAAGAGCCTCACCCACAAAAAGCTCGCTCTCACCATCATGATAAGGATAGGCTGTATCAATGTAATTAACCCCCGAAGCGATGGCCTTGTCCAGCATCTGCTGAGCTAAGGGCCTGTCGATCTTTCCGTCCTTAGTCGGAAATCTCATACATCCGAAACCCAGTAAAGAAACATCGATCCCCAGTTTATCAAACCTTCTCTTTTCCATTTGCCGCTCTCCTTTTCTTTTTACAAAAATACAGGCTATTTATATATTACCACTCCTAAATGCCTGCATCAAAAGATTTTTTGTTATATGAGCAGCCAAAATGACGAATATTTGCTTTTAAGGCTTCCCCTTGAGGGGAAGCTGTCAGCCGCAGGCTGACTGATGAGGTGTTTTCACACCACCGGATACTCATTGTCAAAGCATGCCGTACAGATCGGAAGTCCGTCTACCATTGAATGAAGATCATCCAGGGCCAGATATCCCAGTGTATCTGCTCCTATGCTGCTGCATATTTCTTCAGTCGAATGATGGGATGCTATCAGCTGCCCCGACGATGGCACGTCTGTTCCGTAATAACAGGGATAGAGGAAAGGCGGCGAACTGATCCTTACATGTACCTCCACAGCCCCTGCTTTTCTCAGCATATCTATGATCTGACGCATAGTATTTCCCCTGACTATGGAATCATCTATCAGCACGACTCTCTTTCCGTTCACAACATTATCAAGAACCGAAAGCTTCATATGCACCGCATTCTTTCTTTCCGCATCTGTAGGTTTGATAAAACTTCTGCCCACGTAACTGTTCTTATGAAATGCCAATGCGAAAGGAATGCCGGATTCCAATGCGTAACCTTCTGCTGCAGCAAGTCCGGAAGATGGCACTCCCACTACTATATCCGCATCCACTCCGTGTCTTTTCGCAAGGGCTCTTCCGGCTTTGATACGTGCATCGTGAACGGAAATACCATCCATGACCGAATCAACTCTTGCAAAATATATGTATTCAAATATACAATGCGCTCTCTTATCCTGCGAAAGTGAAAGATCGCTCTTTATGCCTTTATCGGTTATCGTAACTATCTCACCGGGTTCGATGTCTCTGATGATACTTCCTCCGACGGATCTGATCGCTGCGGTTTCGGAAGCAAGTATATATGTTTCGCCTTTCTTACCGAGTACCAGGGGTTTTAATCCGAAGGGATCCCTTACTCCTACCAGTTTTCTCGGACTCATGATCAGACAGGCATAACCGCCCTTCAGTTTATTCGCAGCATTTTTCACGGCATTTTCTATCGTGTCAGTCTTAACTCTTTCACTGACTATCTCATATGCCAGCACTTCCGTATCTGAAGAAGTGTAATGGGCCTGAGCTCTGAGAAGCTGCTGCTCCTTAAGCTGTGCAGCATTTATGATGTTGCCGTTATGCACCAACGCAAGACTTCCCTTTACATAGTTCATCGCTATAGGCTGCGCATTTTCCGGAACGCTGCCGCCGGTTGTTGAATATCTCACATGTCCGACGCCTATATTTCCCGTAAGGGAATCAAGATCCGTCGAAGAAAAGACTTCACTTACCAGCCCCATGCCTTTTTTCGTTGTGATATTTCCTTTAGGTCCGGAGGTATCGGTAATTGAAATGCCTGCAGATTCCTGTCCTCTGTGCTGCAAGGCAATAAGGCCGCAGTAAATATCATGTGCGACCTCAATGCCTTCATTGGCATACATTCCGAATACTCCGCATTCTTCGTGGAGTTTATCCATATTTATACACCTCGTTTGTTTAGTGCCCCTCATCAGTCAGCCTAAAGGCTGACAGCTTCTCCCCGAGGGGAGAAGCCTTTTTGAGATTATTCTACATCCTGGAGTGCTGCAAAGTTTTCTTCACCTGTACGGATCTTTACTACCCTGCTTACAGGATATACGAAGATCTTGCCGTCACCGATCTTGCCGGTATAGAGACATTTCTTTGCTGTCTCGATCACGCTGTCTACAGGTATCTTGCTGACTACAACTTCCAGTTTGATCTTAGGAAGCAGCGTCATATCCATTTCAACTCCACGATACATCTGTGATGAACCTTTTTCGATACCGCAACCAGTTACCTGTGTTACTGTTATACCGGTTACACCAAGAGCGTTCAATGCTCTCTTTATCTTGTCGTATCTGGAGAGCTTGGTGATGATGACAACCTTGTTCATACCTGTCTCCAGTGAAGTTCCTGCAAGCGTTGAAGAAACGTTCTCTACCGGTACGGATGCATTCCTCTTTGCTTCGCTTGCTTTGTCATAATCGTCTTCGCCAAGGCTTGTGTTCTCGTTTACGGTCATTGCTGCTGCACTGATATCTACGATAGAGAAACCTGCATAAGCTGATGCCAGACCGTGTTCCTTAACATCCAGACCTTCAATCTCTTCTTCTTCAGTTACCCTGAGTCCGAAGATAGCCTTTATAATCGAGAATACTATGATCATCATGATAGCTGCCCAGGCTGCTACTGCAGCAAAACCTACAAGCTGTATACCGAGCAGATCAAATCCGCCACCATAGAAGAGACCTTTTAATGTACTGTCCGGAGCAGTATCGGTAGCAAAGAGACCAACTGCTATAGTACCCCAGATACCGTTCATCATATGTACTGCTACTGCACCGACAGGATCATCGATATGTACTACATTATCAAGGAACCATACACCGAAACATACCAGCAGACCTGCTACAAAACCTATCACTATCGCACCGAAAGCATCAGTTACATCACAGGGAGCTGTAATAGCTACCAGACCTGCAAGTGATGCGTTGAGACACATTGACACATCGGGCTTGCCGTATTTGATCCAGGTAAAGATCATACATACTACTGTTGCGATCGAAGGAGCTATCGTAGTTGTAACGAATACGGATGCAAGCTGATCTACAGATGTACATGCTGCACCGTTGAATCCGTACCAGCCAAGCCACAGGATGAATACACCAAGTGCGCCTACTACTATGTTGTGACCGGGAAATGCATTTACTTTTACAATCTTGCCTTTTTCATCTTTTTCAAACTTACCGATACGGGGACCTACCATCTTGGCTCCGACGATAGCTGCGATACCGCCTACCATATGGATCGCACAGGAACCTGCAAAATCATGGAATCCCATCTGTGCAAGCCAGCCGCCGCCCCAGATCCAGTGTGCTTCAATGGGATAGATCAATGCGGAGATCACTCCCGAATACACACAGTAACTTAAGAACTTGGTTCTTTCAGCCATTGCACCCGATACGATGGTAGCCGTTGTTGCGCAGAATACAAGGTTGAATACAAAGTTGGACCAGTCAAAGCTTTCATAAGCCGTAAAGATATCAAACCCCGGCTTTCCTATAAATCCCATCAGGTCTTCTCCGAGAAGCAGACTGAAACCTATCAGTATGAATACTACGCAGCCTATGCAGAAATCCATCAGGTTCTTCATAAGAATATTACCTGCGTTCTTGGCTCTGGCAAAGCCAGCCTCCACCATTGCAAATCCTGCCTGCATCCAGAAGACCAGCGCAGCTCCTATCAGGAACCATACCGCAAAGACTTCACCGTTTAAAGCCTCCATAATTTCCTCTGTCATAATTCGTTTCCTCCTTTTCTTTATAAATAAAAACCACCCCACATTTGTTCAGCAAATGCCGGACCACTTCATTGTGGGGTGGTTGATATTTTATTAATAAATACTTCTACTTAATATACACTGAAGAGAAGTTTTCCGTAGCTCGGGAACGGCCAGCATTCCTCGCTTGTCAGCATTTCTGCTTCATCTACGTGTTTCCTTAAGTGCTCCATCTTGGGTATGACATCATCTCTGATCATTGCCGATGCAGCCATGACATCGTCCTGTCCCTTCAGGTTCTCCAGAGCTGCTTCCAGATCCTTTACTCTTTCAAGTATGTAATCGGTAAGCTCTGAAAGTCTTTCCATTGTTGATATCTCATAGTTGCACTTTACGTTACCGCTGACCGACTTCATCAGTGAAGTGGTCTGTGCCAGGCTGTAGAGATATCCTTCTATAGCCGGGAGATAATTCTTTCTTACCATATCCACCATCGTATGACCTTCGATATTTACGGTCTTGCAATAGTTCTCCAGCATTATCTCACATCTTGACTTCAGCTCGGATTCTGTAAATACTTTGTGACTCATCAGCATATCCATGTTCTTCTGATCAAGCAGATGAGGCATTGCATCCGGTGTGGTCTTCAGGTTGGAAAGTCCTCTTACTTCTGTTGCTTCCTTAACCCACTCATCACTGTAACCGTTGCCGTTGAAGAGTATCCTCTCATGTTTGCTTATCACTTCTTTGATCAACTCGTGAAGTGAAGTTTCGAAATCATCTTTTCCTTCAAGTCTGTCTGCATACTGCTTAAGGCTCTCAGCTACTGCAGAGTTAAGCATTATGTTGCAGCATGCGATGCTGTTTGATGAACCCAGTGAACGGAATTCAAACTTATTACCTGTGAAAGCAAAAGGTGAAGTCCTGTTCCTGTCGGTAGTATCTTTAGAGAATCTCGGAAGTGTATGTACACCCAGCTTGAGTACTTCTCTTTCCTTTCCTTCATAAGGTGAATCTGTCTTGATAGCTTCCAGTACGGCTGACAGCTCATCACCAAGGAATACCGATATGATCGCGGGAGGAGCTTCGTTAGCTCCGAGTCTGTGATCGTTTCCTGCCGTAGCTACGGAAAGTCTTAACAGATCCTGATAATCGTCAACTGCCTGAATGACTGCACAGAGGAAAAGTAAAAACTGTGCGTTATCATAAGGTGTCTCACCGGGTGATAAGAGGTTGGTTCCCTTATCTGTTGCCATTGACCAGTTGTTGTGCTTACCGGAACCGTTAACACCTGCAAAAGGTTTTTCATGAAGGAGACATACCATGCCGTGCTTCCTTGCTACCTTCTGCATGATCTCCATGGTCAGCTGGTTGTTATCCGTTGCCACGTTGGTGGTTGAGAAGATAGGTGCCAGCTCATGCTGTGCAGGCGCCACTTCGTTGTGCTCTGTCTTGGCAAGTATGCCCAGCTTCCAGAGCTCATTGTTCAGATCTTCCATGAAGGCTGATACTCTGGGCTTTATCATACCAAAGTAGTGATCGTCCAGTTCCTGTCCTTTGGGAGGCATTGCACCGAAGAGAGTTCTTCCGGTATAGATCAGGTCAGGACGTTTTTCAAACATCTCTTTATCTACAAGGAAATATTCCTGCTCGGGTCCCACGCTTGTCCTTACATACTTAACTTCCTTACCGAAAAGCTTAAGTATTCTCTTGGCCTGCTTGTCCAGAGCCTGCATGGAACGAAGGAGCGGTGTCTTCTTATCCAGTGCATCACCGCCGTATGAACAGAAAGCAGTGGGAATGCACAGTGTATGATCTTTAATGAATGCATAGGAGGTAGGATCCCATGCTGTATATCCTCTTGCTTCAAAGGTTGCGCGAAGGCCGCCTGAAGGGAAGGAAGATGCATCGGGCTCGCCCTTGATCAGCTCCTTGCCGGAGAATTCCATGATCACTCCTCCGTCAGGTGAAGGTGATATGAAACTGTCGTGCTTCTCAGCGGTGATACCGGTCAGCGGCTGGAACCAGTGAGTAAAATGTGTTGCTCCCTTTTCTACTGCCCAATCTCTCATTTCCTTCGCAACAGCTTCGGCAACATCTTCATTAAGCTTCTCATTCTCATCTATCGTCTTCCTTAAGGATGAATACACATCCGATGAAAGACGGGCTCTCATAACCCTGTCATCAAAAACCAAAGATCCAAATAATTCGGGTACGTTCTGTTTTTCCATTTAATGCTTCCTCCTTTAGATTATTTAATGTCCGCTTTCACCGTAGTTTGACAGTACTCTTGCAGACGGATCATTTACATTGCAGCCTTCCCAGTTCTTGTTCGGCATCCAGAAATCTTTTACCATTTCCGACTGACCGGGATAATATTTTTCAAAGATATCGCGGTATAAAAGCGATTCTTTTGTGAACGGTCTTGCATGTTCGTATTTCTTTATACCCTCTTCAAATTCTTCATCCGTATACTGTGCATTTGCGAAGTTTTCAAGATCATCCTTGAGTGAATGTCCGACTGCATCGGAGAATGCCGCTTTCTCTCTCCACAGTATGCTTTCGGGTATCAGCGCATCTTTTTCAAATGCATGACGGAGAAGATATTTGCCCTTTCCGTATTTATTCATCTTCTTCTCCGGATCAACTGCCATACAGTATTCTACGAAATCCAGATCACCGAAGGGAACTCTTGCTTCCAGGGAGTTAACGCTTATACAGCGGTCTGCACGGAGCACATCATACATGTGTATCTCCCTTATCCTTTTTTCTGCTTCCTTCTGAAACTCTTCGGCATTCGGTGCAAAGTCCGTATATTTGTATCCGAATATCTCATCCGAAATCTCACCGGTCATTATCACTCTTATATCCGACTGCTCATGTATCGCTTTACATACCAGATACATTCCTATGGAAGCGCGGATCGTTGTGATATCGTAAGTACCGAGTGCAGCTATTACAGTGGGCAGTGCTTCGATGACATCTTTTTCGGAAATGATCACTTCGTGGTGATCTGAATGGATGTAATCTGCAACTTCTCTTGCATACTTAAGATCTATCGCATCGATGTCCATTCCTATCGCATAAGTCTGAAGCGGCTTATCTGTCATCTTTGCAGCTATTCCGCATACCAGTGATGAATCAAGTCCGCCTGAAAGCAGGAATCCTACCGGTGTATCGGAATCAAGTCTCTTCTCAACTCCTTTGATCAGCAGATCATGGATCTTTGCTGCAATCTGTTCAACATCATCTGCTTTCTTTTCGCTTACCTCGGACATATCACGGTACTTGATGAACTTACCGTCTTTGAAATAATGTCCGGGAGGGAAAGGAGCTATCTTCTTTGCAAGTTCAAGTATGTTCTTAGGCTCCGATGCGAAAACATATTCGCCGTCTTCTGTCAGACCGTAGTACAGTGGTCTTATTCCTATCGGATCCCTTGCTGCGATGAATTCCTTTTTTTCAACATCGTAGAGGATCAGTGCATATTCGGCATCCAGCTTCTTAAACATCTCTGTTCCGTATTCCTTGTACATTGCCGGAAGTATCTCACAATCCGAATCACTTATAAAGCTGTAGCCCTTTGATATGAGTTCCTCTTTAATCTTTCTGAATCCGTATATCTCACCGTTACATGCAAGAACATATTTTGTATCGGGAGTCATCCCGGAAGTTTTTATCGTTGCGTTACCATTATTGATAAAAGGCTGCATCCCTTCTTCGGTCAGACCCATGATCGAGAGTCTGTTGAAACCGATGTATCCGTTTCCGGTATCGATGATCCTGTATGCGTCCGGTCCTCTTGAATGTGTCTTTTCGAGGGCTCTGCGGATGTCATCTGCTCCGGCCTTTGCACTTAAGCAGCCCAATATGGAACACATAGCCTTTTTACCTCCGTTAATAGTTTTTGGAAAAAAAAGAGACGCCTCGGAAATAAATCCGAGACGTCTTTGCCTCTTATGTTGCACATACTACACCCGTCGGTATATGTTTGTCAAGAAATTTTTAAAAAAATTTTAAAAGAATTTTTTCAGCGGTCAAAAGTAAATCTGTCAAAGCTGTATGACTCTTCCTGATCATCAGACAGGAATTCAAAATATACCGCGTGCTTTCCTACTACTCCGGTATTAAGCTTTGCCGTAAGCTCTGTATTACTTCCGTCAAAGTCTAAACTTGCTATGACACGTCCGCGATAGGAATCAAGTCTGACATTGACTTTAACTTTTTTTGCTTCTCCGAGAACTGCAGTAACTGTTGCTGGTGTATTGCAGCCAAACTGCAGATATCGGAAACCTGCTGTGGTACCGCTTGTCATATCAACTATTGGTGTTGAGATATCTTCCTTCTCTTCGTATCCGGGTTTTATATATGCTCTCTTCTTACTGCCGTAAATATGGCAGGCATAACCGGCAGATATCCAGGAGTATGCATCAAGCCCGTTAACCTGTGCGCCCTGGGAAGTCATCTCTACAGGCTTGGAAGATACAGGTTCGCCTTCAAGATATTTGATATCGCCTATGTAAAGTTTTCCATCTGTACCGAGAGCTACATCTATCGGCTCTATCATAGCCTGACGTGAATATTCATTCACGCCTGTCTGTCTGTGATAGAAGACATACCACTTACCGTTCACTTCCATGATGGATCCGTGATTGTTGCCCCACTGATAAGTCATGGTACCGCGGCCTTCAGAATCTCTGAGTATCTCTCCTCCGTTGAAACTGAAATCTCCTCCGTCATGAAAAGGACCGAAAGGACTTTCGCTGAAACGGTATGAAAGAAAACCGTTATTCGGATAATATACTCCCAGCTCCGGAACCGGCTTTTCATAACGCTTTGAATATATATAAACATATTTGCCCAATACTTTTCTCGGACTCGATGCTTCGAAGAAAGCATCTATCAGTGAGATATGCCCGTCATCAACGGGATTCCAGGGACAGGTGGAATGACCGAGAGGATTGGATACAAGGGTGTCTTCTTTTATGGTCGCCATATCATCTTCCATTTCGGCGATATAACAGGGAGCAGCACAGCCTCCCCAGTAAGCATAAACTTTTCCGTCATCATCTACCAGTACGCCCGGATCAAAGCCGAGCTTTGTTTCCTTGGGATCGGTAAAAGGTCCCCAGGGTGTATCGGAAGATGCAACTACAACCAGACTGCCCTGTTTTTCGGCAGCATACATGTAATACTTATTTCCTTTTTTCACTACATCGGGAGCGTACAGTATGGAATCATACTGCGTCTCATAAGCGACACCGTGACATTTCCAGTCGGTCAGATCAGTAACGGGAGCAGACCATACCACGTAATTTCTTCCGCAGTATTTGTCCCTCTCTATATCATGCGAGCCGTAAACATAGACTCTTTTCTCACCATCATGCTCAAATACTCTGGGTTCACCGTCGGGAACATGCTCCCACAACGGCATGTAAGGATTAGCTCCTTTGATATACTTTTTCATGTGATCTCCTTTCTAAACAGGACACCTGTAACATGATAAGTATATCAAAAGACAGCATATATTTACAACAACTTTATCCTTCTCATGGCCTCTTCGGTATTGGCTTTGCTGCCGAATGCCGTGAGTCTGAAATAATGCTCTCCGTGAGGACCAAAACCAACTCCCGGAGTACCTACAACATTTGCCTTATCAAGCAGCAGATCAAAGAAATCCCAGCTGCTCATATTACCGGGTGTCTTCAGCCAGATATAAGGCGCATTAATGCCGCCTGAAAACTCATAGCCGGCTTCTTTCAATCCTTCGGCTATTATCTTTGCATTGACTTTGTATTTAGCTATCTGCTCTTTTATCTGCTTTCTTCCTTCATCCGAATAAACCGCTTCACCGGCTCTCTGCACTATGTATGGAGCACCGTTATACTTAGTCCCGTGGCGTCTTGCCCAGAGGTCATGTACAGAAACACCATCAAGCTTCAGAGCCTTCGGTATCACGGTAAAGCCAAGCCTCAATCCTGTAAATCCCGCCGTCTTTGAGAAAGAACGGAACTCTATCGCGCAGGTCTCGGCGCCTTTGCATTCAAAGATGCTGTGAGGTACGTCATCTTCTTCGATAAAGGCTTCATATGCGGCATCATAGAGTATCACCGCGCCGTTTTTATTTGCATAATCAACCCAGTTCTGCAGCTCGGATTTTTTAATAACTGCGCCGGTAGGATTATTCGGAAAACAGAGATATATCAGATCTGCTTTTTCCTTCGGCAGTTCGGGTACAAAGGCATTTTCCGATGTGCATGGCATATACACCACGTCCTTAAACTGTCCTGCTGCCTCATCAAACACACCGGTCCTTCCTGCCATTACGTTGGAATCAACATATACCGGGTATACCGGATCACATACCGCTATCTTATTATCAAGACCGAATATCTCCTGTATGTTTCCGCAGTCACACTTGGCTCCGTCCGATACGAAGATCTCATCAGCCTCTATGCTGCAGCCTCGGTCCTTAAAATCTTTCTGTGCAATGACTTCACGTAAGAAAGCATAACCCAGATCCGGAGCATAGCCTTTAAAGCTCTCCGCAATTCCCATTTCATCAACTGCTTTATGCAATGCTTCTATCACAGCGGGAACAAGGGGCTGTGTCACATCACCAATACCGAGGCGTATTATTTTCTTATCCGGATTCGCTGCTTCATATTCTCTTACTTTTTTTCCTATGGTCGAGAACAGATAACTGCCCTGAAGTTTTAAATAATTATCATTTATCTTTGCCATAATCTTTACTCCACTGTTACACTCTTTGCCAGATTTCGAGGCTTATCAACATCAAGACCTTTTGATACGCTGATGTAATATCCGAGCAGCTGCAGGGGCACTACCGCCAGTATGCCTGCAAAATGATCATCAATGTCAGGTATGCTTATCTTATAATCAACGCCGTCTTTCACCGCATCACTGTGATCATTCGTGATACCGATCAGATAAGCACCTCTTGCCTTACACTCTTTCATATTGCTTATGGTCTTTTCTATAACGCTCTTCTGCGTAAGCACACCTATAACAGGTGTATTATCCTCTATCAGGCTGATGGTGCCATGCTTTAATTCACCTGCTGCATAAGCCTCGCTGTGTACATAACTGATCTCTTTCAGTTTAAGACTTCCTTCCATGCTGATGGCATAGTCCGAATTCCTGCCTATGAAGAAAGCATCTTTCGCACTCGAATACTTTGATGCGATCCACTGTATCCTTTCTTTCTGCATAAGCATCACATCGATCTTGTCAGGTATAGATCTGAGTTCATTTATATATTCACTGTACTGTTCATCACTTATCTTTTTATTCTCATATGCCAGCTGCACTGCCAGCGCATACATTACTAACAGCTGAGCTGAGAAAGCCTTTGTGGTGGCAACCGATATCTCGGGACCGGCCTTCGTGTAAATTACTTTATCAGCTTCCCGGGCAATGCTGGAACCTTCCACATTAACGATACCCAGAGTAGTCACTCCGTGTTCTTTAGCTATCCTCAATGCTTCCAGTGTATCCGCAGTCTCTCCGGACTGTGATATCACTATCACCAGACCGTCCTTATCCCAGAGATTTTTCCTGTAACGGTATTCGCTCGCCAGCTCTACACGCACCGGTATCTCTACCATATCTTCAAGTACATACTGAGCAGCCATTCCTACATGCCATGCAGAACCGCAGGCCACGATGGTTATGGATTTCACGGATTTCAAATATTCACTGTCGAGACCGCCTTCGGAAAGATCTATCTTTCCTTTTTTATTTACACTCTTCAGTGTCTTTCTGATAGCATCGGGCTGTTCATGTATCTCCTTCATCATGAAATGCTCGTAGCCGTTCTTTTCTGCGGCCTTAGCATCCCAGGTGATCTCCGAGCAGGGAACAGTGATCTCATCACCGTTAAGATCATAGAAATGCACTTCACCGGGTGTAAGTCTTGCAGCCTGATGATTGCCTATATAATAGACATTTCTCGTATAGTTAAGTATCGCAGACGCATCCGATGCAAGATAAGTTTCATCATCCGTTACGCCGATTATCATGGGGCTGTCTTTTCTTGCAACATAGATCTCACCGGGATAATCCTTGAACATCAGCGCCAGAGCATAACTTCCGCGCACACGCACCATCATTCTGTTTATCGCATCGATGGGACCGATCTTATATTTATTGTAATAGTAATCAACTATCTTGATCGCGATCTCTGTATCGGTCTGGCTGTATAACTTATAGTCGTGCCTGAACAGCTTGGCTCTCAATTCTTCATAATTCTCTATAATGCCGTTATGAACACCCACTACATTTGAGTCGGTAAATTCATATCCGTCTTCCAGGTCACCGCTTATATGCGGATGTGCGTTTATTTCGTTAGGCTCTCCGTGGGTTGCCCATCTGGTATGACCTATACCGCAATGTCCGGGGAGCTTCTCACCCTGATCCGTCTTTTCGATCAGGTTCTTCAGCTTACCCGTTGCCTTTATCATCTTTATCCTGTTATCATCATCCAGCACTGCCATACCTGCGGAATCATATCCGCGGTATTCCAGCCTGCCAAGGCCGTTCAGCAACACCTCTGCTGCCTGCTTATGTCCGGTAAAACCAACTATTCCACACATGCTGTCCCTCCAAAAAAAGATAAAAGGCGCCCCGGTAAAAACCAAGACGCCTTTGCCTTATCTGTATCTTTTCCTTAATAAATAACTGTCGCCATTGACATTAACATATTACTTAGAGTTTCCTTTGATGTCAAGGCTTTTTTCTGTGGCTCACTTAACTATGGTAACATATACCACATCTGTTTTCTTGCCGCACTTTACAGTGATCTTTGCAGTTTTGCCTGCTTTGGTTAATTTAGCAGCAATGATGACGCCGTTCTTTATCTTTAGTCCGCCGGAGCAGGATATCTTTACCTTGCTGCTGTCCGTTGAATACTCAGGATCTGTCACTACTTCTACTATACCTTTTTCACCCTTTCTCATAGTCATGGTCTTTTGACCTGCTCCCTTATTCACTTTCAATGTTCCGCTCTCTATCGATACGGAAGCGGCAGGACTTGTCACAGTCACTTTGCAACGCTGAACATTTACGTTATCGCCCGCATCTGCTCCTGCTGTCTTTACTATGATGTATGCTGTTCCTGCCGACTTCGCTGTCAGCTTCACAGCTGCATAACCGTTCTTACCGTTAGCTGTAACAGTTCCGGGCGCAGTTGTTGTGACCACATTCTCGTTGGATGATTCCACACTTAAGATACGGATATCCTCTAAACTTCCCTTCTTCGGCGTCAGCATTATCTTAAGCTCTGATGTCTTTTTCGTTTCTTCAGAAAGATTAAGTGCGAGTTTTGCTTTATCAAGTTTCACCGTATGTGTCTTGTCCTTAGCTGCTGCCTTGGGTACATCAACAGCCTTAACATTTATGCTGACATTCTTTGTCAGATCCTTAAGCTTTCCGTCGGCAGGATCGGTATGCTTTACAGTGACTGAAATGGTTGCTGATACATCTGTTTTTACTTCCTTAGCCGTCACGACACCATTCTTTACCGTAACCATCTTGTTGTTTGACTTCCAGGTCACAGTTCTCGGATCGGTACTGTCATAAGGATCAAAGGAGGCCGTAAGTATGATCTGCTCTCCGGCTTTCATCGTCACCGGCTTATTGCTTACATCCTCAAGCTTACTGTCACGCACTGATAAAGCAGTTGTATAACATACAACATTTACCTTACAGCTTGCTTTCTTATTTCCGCAATATGCCGTGACGGTAGTCTCGCCGATACCTGTAGGATAGAAATTACCTTTCTGATCAACCGCCACGATATCCTTATTTTCCGTTACATAGTATATTGCAGGTACTTCAGATCCTGATGCAGCTGTTGCCGTTGCAACATTGGCTGTAGCTTTATCGTTCTTTTGTAAAGTCAGACTCTTATTCTCAAACTTAAGGCTCTTTACTTTGGTATTTTGATCTGCAGTTTCCGGAAGCTCTTCGATAACCTGATCAGCTATGGTAAGCTTCTCTTCATAATTTACAGTCACATCATGAGCCGGCATTACAAAACCGGTAGTCTGCGCGCTTACATCTTTAGCTGCAGCCCCCGTCAGCTCCCATTTCACGAATTCGTAATCTGTCTTTGCTGTCCACGAGATCGTTATGTTCTCATTTTCCCTTGCTTTTCTTACCTCATTACCGGCGCTGTCTTTTGCCGATACTCCGGCATTGACATTGATCTCATAATACACCGTTCCTATGACCGGTGTCGGTTCAGGTTCAAGTTCAGGTTCAGGCTGAGGTTCCGGCTCGGGCTGAGGTTTGGGTTCAGGTTCCGGTTTAGGTTCGGGTTCGGGCTCCGGATCAGGTTCCGGATTCGGATTCGGATTCGGATTTGGATTCGGATTTGGATCAGGATCCTCTCCACCACCGGCAGGTATTACCGTATCCTCTAATGATATCTCTGTTTCAGCATTTGCATCAGAGAAAAGCTTATGGCATTCCGAGCATTCCCAATATTCTATATTTCCTGCTTCATTCTCTGTTGCTTCCACTCTGTCATGATGAGTAAGACTATGCTGATGAACAGGGGCCGGCTCATCTGCCTTTTCCCAATAAGGATAAAGCGTTGTATCCTGATCAAAAGAAGTCTGAACGGAAAGAAAGTAATCCTTATTTCCGCCATCTGTCTTACTCCATCCGGTCTGAGTATAACCTTCTCTTGTAAAGATCGCTGCCTTAAGTGTCACTTCGCTGCCTGCAGCTATCTCTTCCGAAATATTATTACCGATACCGTTACTGCCCTTATCATAAGTAAGCGTGATCTTTCTTTCAAATACGGGATAAAGCGTAAGGTCACTTCTGACACTAATCTTCTGGGAGAGACCAAACTCATTCCAGCTACCGTCCGGTTCGGTATTCCAGCCTGTCTGTATGGAACGGTCAGCGGTATAAGTTATGCCCTTCAGTGTTACCTCCGTACCTTCATAATAACTGTTCGAATACTCTGTAGTTTCTTTTGCTCTTCCGGGCTTATAGCATATAGTATATTGCCTGGACCATGCAGGATACAGAGTGGTATCTTCCGTAAATGAAGTTTTCGCTGACAGATCATATACTTTATCTCCGCCATCATTCGTAGTCCAGCCTATCTGTATAAAGCCTGTTCTTGTAAATACTGCACCGGCAAGCGTCACCTCTGCGCCTACTCCGATATCGGAAGAACTGTTCTCACCTTTACCGGATCTGCCCTTGTCATAACTAAGCCTTACGGTACTGCTCCACTCGGGATACAAGGTCATACTGCCGGTAACGTTTATATTCCCTTTCAGGCTATAATGATCACCGTTACCGCTTGCATTTGTGTTCCAGCCGGTCTGTACAGCTCCGTTCTTAGTATAAGTCTTATCTCTCAATACGGTACTTCCGTTCAAAGGCACATCATCAGTGTATTCTGCTGTTTCGGCAGCACTGCCCGGTTTATACGTTATCTGCGTTGCTACTTCCCAAACCGGATATAGCATAATATCTGCATTACTGTCATAAATTGCCGACAGATCATATACTTTGGCACCGCCTTCCGTCAGTGCCCAGGCTGTCTGAACGTAACCTGCCTTTGTATATATTGCCCCTTTCAGTTCCAGCGGCTTACCTGTAACTTTGATAACATTTTCCGAAACACCTGTTGCATCTGCACCCGGACGATAGGAAACAAGCTGTATACCGGATACTTCAAGATAATCGTAACCTGCCGGCAAACTGTTTGTAGCTCTGCATCTTACCGTATAGCTGTTCGAATTTATCTTATTTGTATAAGCTCCGTCTGCAGCGGTCCGATAACATGATGAACGCATATAGACAGTGATCGAACCGAATATCGGATAATTATTATAAGTTTTTTCTGCAGCAGATACATCGATTAAAAGACTTCCGCCATATATTTTTACCGTAGGTTCATTACTGTTATTCTGGCCATAAATTCCATAATTGCTTCCGCATGCTTCCAGCCTTCCTCCATTGATGGTAACGTAGCCGAAACGTATAGTCGGCGTAGCCTTTGTCGAATAGCTCTTAAGCGCTCTCGGAAAGGCTTTAATAATTCCTCCGTTAAGTGTCAGAGTATTTGAATAATCGCTTGTACTGATGCAGGTATACTTTGCTTCAGTGTACAGACTGCCATCCGTTATAGTAATATCTCCATCAGGATTCAGTGCAAACCCGTAATTAAAAGCTCTTTCTTCTTCCTCGCAGGTTGAGATAAGAGAAACCTCTCCTCCGTTCTGGGTATAAGCATCACAGGATACAGCTATTTCTTCTGCTGTCACCGAAACCTTTCCGGCTTTTATGATAACATCGCCTGTTGCGCTTATACCGTAATCATTAGCTGTTACAAGCAGCTCACCTCCGTTTATAACCACATCCTTATAACTTCGGATTCCATAACCGTATTCATTTCCTGTAACTACCTTTACACGGCCGGCTGTAAGCGTAAATGACGAATATGTGGAAATACCCGTGTTTCCTTTCAGATCCACTGATCCTCCGTTCACTGTCACGCTGCCTCTGCAGTCAACTGCTTCATATTTACCGGCTGCGTCAAGCGATCCCGTTCCCGAAACAATAAGTGTTCCTCCGACATATATACCGGTATAAGGAAGAGCTGTGCCATATCCTATAGAAGAGTTACCTGTCAGAACAAGTTTAAGATCATTTTCCGTATATATGCCATAGGTAAAATCTTCAACGTCATATATACTGCTTATTTCAGCATTATTAAGCGTCAGGGTATTGGTTCCCGGAACATAGGCCCAGCCTTCACCACTGAGATTTTCGGCTGTAACTGCCGTAGATCCGACATACAGATATGCAGGCGAAGTACCGCCGGAAACAGCTGCATACTTATATGAAGCAGAGTTTGTCGCATAATCATTTACGGGCACTGCTCCGGCTTCATTCACACCTGCGTTTACAGCTATATCTTCATTGAGAATCACGGTTTTGTAATTACCGGCAGCTATTTCGATTTCATCAGCAATACTTGCAGTAGCTGCTTTAATGGTAACGTTACCTGCTTCAAAGCCGGCGCCGAAATAGTTATCACCACCAAATGCAAATCCGGCTTCTTCGCTCACGTTATCTTCACCGGCAATTGCTGCTCCGCCCTCTTCACCAACGTTGCCGTAATATCCGTTTATAAGTATTCCGTAACCGTCACTTCCTTTATTCTCCAGGTTTACGGTTCCGCCTTTGAAAAGTACTCCGTCTGATTCGTCTGTCTTAAGATATATGCATGTCGGATACATTATGTATCCCTGATTTGTTACCTTATTTCCTTCGGTTTTTATATTCAGTTCGCCATCTCTTACGATCATCCCCAGCGTACCGTCTTCTTCTGCAATGATACACAGTCCGTATCCTCCGTCATCCTGTACAGTTACATTTACGCTTCCGCTGTCAATCCTTATTCCGTAATCAGACTCATACCCTGTATATATTCCGTAATAATGGGAATAAAGATTAAGTGTCGGACCGTTGACCTTCAATGCATACTGAGCGTAATAGTCTGCACTGCAATCTATAGCAATATCGATCCTGTTGTTTTCTTTTAAATTCTCGCCTATGGTAAGGCTGCCTGTTCCGCTGAAGCTAAGGGGCAGGTTATCCGCAGCTATACCGTACCTCAGGCTGCAATCATTAGCGTAAATGGGATATATGGTATTATTGCCATTCAATTGAATATTCAATGAAGTAACAGGATGATCAGCCACTTTGTTACCATTCATTTCAACAGATGAAGACGCGCTGATACCCACACCGAGTTTTCCGTCTTCTCCGTAATCTATGGTAACACTTTTATTTATTGATACAGAGTTAAGCGTAAGTATTGATGTCTCGGGATCATAACTTACTTTTGTGTCACCCAGAATATCGTCTTTATTTGCAGTCGTAACCTGAGTGTCACCGATCCAAAGAGCGTAAGTTTCAACATCCCATACGGGATAAAGAGTCAGATCAATGTCATAACTGTAAGTGTCATTGACTCGGTAATCTGTATATCCGCTTCCCTCTGTAGTCGTATATCCCTTTAGTTTATAACCTTCTGCCGAGAAGACATCTCCACGTATCTTTATACCGACACCCGGGTATTTTGTGTCATATACAGCGGTCTGAGTATTGCAGTGTTCATCGGGCATATATGTGATAACAACATTTTTCTCCCAATAAGGATATAAGGTCAGATCCGCGTTTCCAGAATAGTCTTGTCCCAGATCATAGTTTTTTACTCCTCCGTCTTCTGTAGACCAGCCCTTCTGTGTATATCCGGAACGTATGAACTGCGCCGCTTTCAAAGCCTGTGTCGTTCCCTCATACTTCTTAACAATTATCTCCTCCGTACCATTTAGGTTTATTCCATATTCACCGGAAAGATATCTGACTTTATATATAGGTTCCCAATACGGCCAGAGTTCCAGATCGGCATCTACCTGATACTTCTGTCCCAGACTGTATACCTTGGCGCCGCCTTTCTCAGTTGCCCAGCCGCCCTGACTGTACCATTCACGATTACTCTGATATACTACTGTTTTTATACCGTCTGAAGCATGAACCGAACCTCGCAGATTTACGCTTCCGCCGATATTAAAAGTCTGATCAGCTATTTCTTCATCAGCGTTAGAAGCATACTCATCACCATGGTAACGGACTCTGTATACACGTTCCCAGTATGGATATATCGTGATATCTTCGTCTTCGTCATATGTTTTATTTGAAAAATCATAATCCTGTGTGCTGCCGTCGGAATTAACGGAAAAACCGTTACACCTCCATAATAAACCGTTTGCATCTTCTCTTTGAGGGAAAGTAATCCTGTAATTGGAAGTAAAACTATAGTCGATCCCAACCTTCTTATCCAGGGTTTCTGCAACTTCATCCGCAGTATGTCCTTCTGTAGGATAATCTCCGTATTTGATCGTTATAGTATGATTACCTTCCCAATGAGGAAACAGAGTAACATCCGCATCAGCAGTATATATCGCTCCAAGCTCATATGCTATCGGACCGTTATCGGTAAGCGACCAGCCTGTCTGGGTATAGCCATCCCGTCCGAAACCGGTTATGCTGTATCTAAGCGTAAGATTTTCGTCTGCATACTTACTGTCTGTAGCCGTACGGTTCTTGTTATATGCCAGCTCACCGCTGTTATAGGTTACAGTCCAGTGGGGTGCTTCCACAAAAGTCGGTGTCAGTTCTATATTTGATGTACCTGTAGTAAAACTGTTATCTGCTACTGTATCGGCTTCGTCAAGCGTAGCACCTGTAACGATCCATTTATCAAAAACATAATGTGTTTTTGCTGTTGCTGTTATATAGATCTTCTTTCCCGTATATGTTTCCCATATACTTCTGGTATGCTCAGGATTTTTATATGAGCCATATGAATCACATCCCGGGAAATAATAAGAACTTGTTGATGATATTCTGTAAGTTGTTTTTTTCACGGCTTTTCCGTCGCTGCCTATGTAATACAGGTCCGGATTTATAAGTACTACTTTACCGACAAGATCTTCCGTCATTCCTTCCGTGACAACAACATCACCTGCTGTGAGTCCGCCACGGCCGTAAAAATACATATACTGTCCGTCAGCTATGGTATACTGGGTTTCGTCCATAGAATGGAAGTAAATCGGATTCCACATGCTTGTCGAATACAGACCGCAGCTTGTTCCTGTCAGAGTAGATGCTCCGCCGATATACACGCTTCCGTTTGCGATAGCTACAGCTGACCCATTATCAGGATCCGAGTTATTATATGAACCGGTTGCTCTTATATCTGAATTCAGAATATCTGTAGAAGCGACAGCTGAATACGCATATTGTCTTACACCATAAAGACCTCCGCTGATTTCCGAATCATATACCTTTAACATCAGCGGGTATTCGACATTCGAAGGATCAAAGCATATTCCATATCCTTCGCCGGTTATTACAGACCCATTCGTAACAGATATACTTGTATCACCGCTCTTGATCCCGTAACAATAACCTATGTTTTTGCCACCCTTATTTCCGGAAACCGTGCACGCCGAAAACTCTACGGTTCCATAGGTATAACCGCTCTGAAATCCATAGGTGTCTGAATTTCCTATGGATTTTGCCCCTAATTTACATCCTGTAAATTCATAATCACAGCCGCTATTAATATATACACCGCCGGTTTCTATCGACTCTTCCGTTTCAGCATAAAATGTACAGTCTGTTGCCGTAAGAGAAGTTCCTTCGGACATATTACTGTATATCCGAAGTGCATTTCTTCCTGAATAATCTCTGTAGTATATGTCATTAAATCTCACGATGACCTGAGTATCAGTAATAGTCACCGTGTCATTAGCATTACTGATATAAATACCATATGCGCTCTGCTGTGTATTTATATTGACCGACGAATCCTTTATCGTAACTTTATCCGTATGGTCCAGTCTGATACCGTATACGTCATCATAATCTTCATTATTATCCGTTACGGACAGATCACAGTTTTCAAGATAGTATACGGATCTGTTTGAATTACTTCCCCCTGAATACCCCACCAGTGTATAGTCATAATAATAAGTACAGCCTTCCACAGAAATATTCACATTATACATTGTAAGATTTCTGACCTTGAAAACATATGAACTACTTATATTTTCCTCATCTGCTTCGACAAATCCTCCGCTTTCTTCACAGTTGGTTATGGTAAGGCTGTCATTGCAGGAATACATATAGCCGTTCATATCAACGGTATGACCGTTAAGACAAAGGAAGACGCCGTTATTAGCTTCGCAGTTGGCATTTAACGTCACATCCTCCGTCAGATAATAATACCCTGCAACTGTCGGCAATGCGGTGGTCGAATTCCAGGCAGTCCACACAATCGTTGCATCATGCGCATCACCGCAGGAGGTTTCCGAACAGCAGGCGCAGTGAATATGTGCAGGTGGATCCGCATGTACCGTTAATACATTTGCCGGCAGCATATTGACCAGCATTACAAGTAATAAGAAAGATGCCATAAATCTTTTTACTTTTCCTTTAATCATCCTCATACCAAAACCTCCTATTTCTTCACACTCCGAAAAAAGGATATAGTTACCCCACTTAAGCACAAATCTATCATTTTTATAAGTTTTTACAATGGTTTTACGACGAACGGTCGTTTTCAGACGACGAACGGTTAGTTTTTCTTAAGAAACCGCTCCGCGCTCTCTTTGTCACGAACGAAGACGGCCTTGCCTCGATCCTTGAGAACGGTTTTCATCTCTTTGAGTTTATCCGGAGAATCACTGATAACGAGTACAAGGGTATCGTCAGGTTCCTCGGCAGCCTTTACAACTGCAGTATCTTCCGCAAGTATCAGTTTTTTGTCCAGATATTTAATGAGCAGGGCTTCCAGCTCATCATACATCACGGGCTTGCTGAGGTAATCGGTAAAGCCTTCGCTGATATAGCTATCCCTGGCCGTAACTACAGCATCTGCCGTAAGAGCTATTATAGGCGTACCGTCTGCGATATGGTCTTCCCTTATCTGTTTCAGCGTCTGTGTACCCGACATGCCGGGCATCATCTGATCCAGCAGGACTATATCAAATTTATCTTTGCCGAGGAAGTTGATACATTCCTTTCCCGACTCAGCAGTCTTTATCTGCATTCTGGTATCGCGAAGCAAGGCTTCAATGACTTCCAGGTTCATATCGTTATCATCAACGATCAGTATCTTCGCTTCGGGCGCGATCAGCGTGGGTTTAAATTCTTCAGCTTTTTCCTGCATCTTTAACAGATTCTCTGCAAAGTCTCCTAAATCTGTGGGATCTACAACTTCCTGTATCACAAAGGCCGTAAAGATCGTGCCTCTGCCGTATTCACTGCTGACATCCACGCCGCCTCCCATCATCTCGGTCAGCTGCTTGGTGATCTTCAGACCCAGTCCCGTGCCTTCCACATTTCTGTTCTTCTCTTCATCCAGTCTCTGGAAAGAGTTGAACAGTTTTTCCATATCTTCTTTTTTTATACCAACACCGGTATCAGAAACCATAACCACAAGACGGTTTTCATTCCTGTCGAAAAGTACGTCCACATCAACATTGCCCTGCTGAGTATACTTGATAGCATTGTTTATCAGATTCAGCATTATCTGACGTATCCTTATTTCATCCCCACGGAGCACACTCGGCACATCCGGCGATACACGGAAACAATACTCCAGTCCTTTGTCCTCAGCCTTCTTCATTGTCATGTTAACCACATCATTCAGTACGGATGCAACACCGTATTCAACCGGGATCAGTTCCATCTTGCCGGATTCTATCTTGCTCAGATCAAGTATGTCATTGATTATTGAAAGAAGTGTCCTGCCTGCGCTCCTTATATCCAGCGCATATCTCCTGATGCTGCCGTCCTTTGTTTCGCGCAGTATCATTTCATCCATGCCTATAATGGCATTCATAGGGGTACGGATCTCGTGAGACATATTGGCAAGAAAATCACTCTTTGCTTTATTTGAAGCATCAGCCGCTTCCTTCTCCAGCATCAGCACTTTCTTTTCATAATCTTTAGCCTGCTCTTCCTGAGTCATCTCGTCCATGCGTCTCGAATATTCCTGTTCATTACTGTATGCGAGATAGTAGAAGACAGCTATCATTATATATATCACGGCACAGATCACCAGGTTCACAGCCATCTGCGCCCATACTTCTTCATAAAGAAGTTTATCACTGACCACCATGACCGCATACCAGCTGTCTGATACTTTATTGGTAAATACGGTACATCTGCTCTTTGCTATTCTTGTAGTAAAACTTCCTGTCTTAGTTTCAAGTATCTTATCAAGCAGTTTGGCCTGTTCCGGATCATCCGTAAGCGAACTTCCTTTCAGATCCTCATCACTGTGAGCTGCTATAAGTCCGGTTTCATCTATCAGAAAACAATAACCGCTTTCTTTTAATTTAAGTTCAGCCGCCATCTCCTGTATGCTGTCAAGTTTAAGGTCAAGTGAAATGACATCCTCACCCCCGGGCAGCATCCTGCTTATGGATATGATCACATCACCTGTCTGTGCATCCACATAAGGAGGTATCACCACCGGCTCACCTTTAGCGCTGATGGCTTTCTTATACCAGTCTCTCTCAAAAAGATCATAATCAGCAGGCGGTTCCCACTCGAGTCCGTCCAGATATTCTCCGCAGACATAACCGTACAGGGCGATATAACTCTTATCAAACTGTCCCGACTGTCTTGCGGATTCCTCTATCAGATACTGCAGTATCTGCGATGTAGGGGTATCGGTCCGTACCATATGATCTACCGTATCGGCAGACATCCACAAAACGCTTTCCGCAGTATTCAGATACTCTTCAACATCATGAGCAAAATTATTGACTCTGTCTTCACATACTTCATGTATATTCAGAACCGAAGCACGATAAAGAAGCCCTGAAGTATAGACCATCATGACTATCATGAAAAACAATATGAGCAGCAGAGGAAAGATAAGTCTCGCACGGCTGCGGTCTGTTTTTTTGGTCGTTGACATTGGTTTACCCCTATATGGCAAGGATCGTAAAGGTTTCGTTGGAGAGCACGTTGTATAAGCCGCCTCTGTGCTTTCCGTGGGCAGGACAGAATTCTCCGTAAATATATACGCCCTGCACATTTACGTTTTCGGGAAGACGTCCTTCATAGGCACGTCCTTCCGCATTTTTATCAGCTACCAGCAGACAGTATCTTGCGGCACAGGATGAACAGAAGATGCTGCTATAGCGGTAATCTCCGGAGTTTCCGATCTTCTCGAGTATCTCATCGAATGCTGCCTTCACCGATCTTTCTATGTCTTCTTTTGATATAAGCACCATATTAAGCTCGGAACCTTCCTCTATCTTGCCTATATAACCGCAGGCACCTTTTTCATGATCTATCACACCAAGACAGCGGAGCGTATCTATCTCATCACCGTCTTTGGTCTTCTGCGTAGCAAGGAAAGGCGTTCCGAGAAAATCCAGAATGACGGAAGTCTTATCCGTGATAAGTCCCATATCACGTATGAACTCTGTCACCGGATGACCGTCAAGCTCATATACTACCGTACCTTCTGCTTTTGTTACTACTTTATGCAGATTGGTGGTAAGGGTTGTGGAGTGCTCGATGGTAAATACAGGTTCCACATTACCTCCCAGCACCATCATGACTCCCTTAGACATTGATACACCCTTATCTGTAAATACATAAGTGTGATCAAAGGTCCAGCCGTCTGATGCTATACCTCCGTATATCGGCACCTGTCCCGACTTTTCATCCAGCAGGCTTACTATATCATCAAAGGTGATATCAGAAAGCCATGGTACATAAGTAAATATCAGCTTATCCTTACAGTTAAGCTTCTGTCTGCATTTCTTATATGTTTCGGAAAAGTGTTTAAGATCCCCGGGGCCATTTATATCATCGGTCATTCCTATGGAGAATTCCACATCATCGGCAGTGAGTACCAGAAGGGATATGCTGCTCTGGGAATAACCGTTTGTTGAAAGCACGCCTATGCCTGTACAGCCAAAGAAGGGAAAATCAAAAGCTTTTCCCAGTTCAGATACCAGCGCTTCCATATCCGGCTCAAAACCGCAGAAAACAATACCGCAGGTATTCTTCATAAAAAGCGAGGTATCTATGCCTGCCTTCAGTTCGGAAACGGCAAGCTCTATATCATCAACTTCTTTTGTAAATGCCTGATAAGACTTCATGCCTCTTTCCCTCCACCTCTGATGATAAAAGCTGCATCATGCTTTGACAGATATTTCTCCGCCTGTTCTTCATCTTTCACAAACACACCCTTATACCTGTCTCCCAGCATATCCTTGACTTCATTCAGTCTCTCGGTGGAATCGCTGATCACCAGCACTACGCTCTTTCCCTTTGCAGCTTCTTCTTCAATCTGTTCTTTAGTCAGTATCTTACTGATATCTATATGTCTTAACAGTATGTATTCCAGTTCCTCATACATGACGGGTTTTGAGAGATAATCCGAAAAACCTTCCTTGATGTAGGAATCCCTTGCTCCTACTATGGCATCGGCCGTAAGTGCGATCACCGGAGTATTATCGGCAAGATGTTCTTTTCTTATGACTCCGAGAGTATCTATTCCGCTCATCCCCGGCATCATCTGATCCAGCAGCACCACATCATATTTGTTTTTCCTCATCAGTTCTATGCATTCATCTCCCGAAGCCGCAAGTGTTATATCCATTCTGGTATCCGAAAGCAGACCCGATATTACTTCCAGGTTCATCTCATTATCATCTACTATCAGAAGTCTTGCTCCCGGTGCTACAAGAGCCGGTCTGTACTCCGCAGCTTCCAATACCTGCTTTTCCCTGCTTTCCTTAAGATCTCCCATCGGTGTTGCATCGGAGATCTTCTGTATGATATCCACCGTAAAAGTAGACCCCACGCCGTATTCGCTCTCCACTTCTATATGGCCACCCATCATCTCCACCAGCTGTTTGGTGATGTTGAGTCCCAGTCCCGTTCCTTCTATATTACGGTTCCTGCTCTCTTCAAGACGCTGGAAGGAACTGTAGAGTTTGCTCATATCTTCCTTGCGTATGCCTATGCCCGTATCACTCACGGAAATATGCAGCTTTTCATTCTCATGATCGTAGGATGCATTGATCGTAACTTTTCCGTCATTGGTATACTTGATCGCATTGTTGATTATGTTGAGCATGATCTGACGCACACGTATCTCATCACCGAATAATACCGAAGGAATATTTCCGTCAGCGTTAAGTTCATATGCAAGCCCCTTATCCTGGGCCTTCTTCTGAGTCATGTTCTCTATGTCTGTAAAGACCGCTGCGCTCTCATATTCAACAGGCACTATTTCCATCTTACCTGATTCTATCTTGCTTAAGTCAAGGATATCATTGATGATTGAAAGCAGAGTCTTGCTGGCGCTTCTGATATCAAGGGCATATTTGTTTATCTTTGTATCCTTTGCTTCCCTTATGATCATCTCATCCATACCTATGATCGCATTCATGGGCGTACGGATCTCGTGGGACATATTTGCAAGGAAGTTGCTCTTGGCATTATTGGCCGCCACCACTTTTTCTTCGTTAAAATTTCTGAGCCTGGTCGCATAGTCGGTCAGGTTTGAAAGCATGGATAGATCCTGCTGCAGGCGTGCGAATTCACGTTTTAAGATTTTGTTTTCTTTTTCTAAATCGGTCATATGTGTCCCCTCATCCGTCGGTGCTTCGCACCGACACCTTCTCCCCAGAGGGGAGAAGGCTAGATATGCATTACTGCGTCAGGTTTATGTTTCTCCAGATACTTCTCCATTGCTTTGCTGCCGGTTATGCATACGCAGCGGTATATTCCGTCCAGTCTTTCTTTTTCCATCTTCAGCTTTTCAGGATCGTTGCCCCAGATCAGCAGCAGGGGCAGTTCATGTTCCCTGTTGGGATTCAGCTGCTTTTCTTTCGGTAACAGCTCCTTCAGTTTTTTCTCCAGAGCCTCGTATTTTACGGGCTTGCTTAAATATGCGGTAAAACCTTTGCTCAGGTAATTCTCCTCCGCACCCATTATCGCATCTGCGGTAAGCGCTACGACAGGCGTTCCTTTTAAAAGATCCTGTTCCTTCATCGCATTGAGTGTTTCTTCCCCGTTCATTCCCGGCATCATCTGATCAAGAAGGATACAGTCGTATTTATTGGACTTGACCATTTCTATACAGCCGGCTCCGGAATCCACCAGGTCTGTCTTCATCTTCGTATCACGTATCAGACCTTCCATGACTTCCAGGTTCATCTCATTGTCATCGACTACGAGTATCCTTGCATCCGGCGCATACAGACCTATTTCATTCTGTTCCATGTTGTTCATATATTCTTTAAGCGCCTTGCTGAAATCGCCTATCGGTGCGGCTTTCACTACCTTCTGAGGAACAGTCACGGTAAAGCAGGAACCCTTACCGTATTCGCTTTCTACTTCTATCTTTCCCTCCATCATCTCCAGCATCTTATGGGTGATGAAAAGCCCGAGTCCGGTTCCTTCGATGTTTCTGTTCTTCTTTTCTTCCAGACGCTGAAAGCTGTTAAAGAGTTTTTCCTTATCTTCTTCTTTTATGCCTATACCGGTATCCTTAACTTTTATGATCAGATCGATATAGTTTCCCATCATTGTGGATACCGAAGATATATCTATGTTCACGCTGCCTTTCTTCGTATACTTGATGGCATTATTGATAATGTTCAGCATTATCTGGCGTATCCTTATCTCATCGCCGTTTAATGAAGACGGGATATCCTCTGCCACCGTAAAGTTGTAATCAAGATCCTTCTTCTGTGCTCTGTAACGTGTGAGATTTAACACGTCATTGAGTACCGATGCCAGATCATAATCAACCGGAATGATCTCGAACTTACCTGCCTCTATCTTGCTCATATCCAGTATGTCATTGATGATGGAAAGCAGCGTATTGCCTGCGCTCTTTATCTCCAGCGCGTAATTCTTTACCTTGTGCTCTCTCGTATCCCTGATGATCATCTCATCCATGCCGAGTATACCGTTTAAGGGCGTCCTGATCTCATGAGACATATTTGCAAGGAAGTCATCCTTTGCCTTATTGGTATGCTGCAGTTCCGTAGCTTCCAGCCTGATACCTATCAGCTGTTTTATCGTATGTACGATAGCGCAGATCATGAAACCAAAGAGACCGAAGGCCATGAATAATCCGGAAAAAACGCCGTTATGCGCAAACTGATAAACAAAGATCTGTATCACAGCTGCAACCGCAAGAAGCGCAAAACCAACCGCGACTACTTTGTAGGATCCGACCAGCCCCTTCTTTACATCAAGTATTATCGTGGTGAACATCACCACTATACTGATAAGAGCACACAACGCAGCGAAGATAAAACTATTTATCAGAGAAACTTTTCCTAATACGAATAAACCGCCGAAGATACAGAAATTTGCTATCTCCAGAATGCTCACACCTGTGAGAGCCTTGCTGTATCTGCCTTTCTGAAGTGAATCAATGAAAACGAAGAAAGGAAGCGGCATGATCATTACCATAAGAAAAGGTATATCTGACATTACCGAAAGATTTCTTGCATATAACTGTCTGAAGACCGAATTGGACAGGACCCACATGGCGCCTATGATAACGCCGATGGACAGGTGTTCCATCTCCAGATATTTTTTATGTATAAGCTTGTAACATACAGCCGCAACCAGACAGATGGTACCCAGAAGCATTATCGATAGACCCACAAACAGTTCCAGGCCGTACAGCTTGAACAGATAGATGAGAATTCCTATCCGGGTTCCGATATAGACTTCATATACCATACCCGAATTATATTCATAATGTACACGCAGCGTATGGCCTGCGTCTTCGGGATATACTGAAGCCATCACAAAGCATTCTGCGGACTGGTCTCCGAAAAACTTATAATCCTGAGTTTTCAGACTTTCCCGCAGTTCGTCATCTATATAGATATCCATATCCATTCCGCGAAAAAGAAGAACACTGTAGTCCTTGTCAAATTGCACGGGAATGGTAGTCTCAACAACTATATCACCCTCTGTATTTCCGGGCACTTCAAAAGGAACACGGCTTCCGTCTTCCTTTACTTCATACCAGTTGTCTCCGGGCAATACATCACAGATATTTCCGTTCATGGGAACGTTGGCCGGCAGGATCAGCTGGCCTATAAAGATATAACCGAATACCAATATAAGAATTACAGATAATGCTATCCTGATCTTTTTCAATCCAAAACCACCTTATTCAATGGTTGGTGCGATCTCTTTTATGAGCTCTGCTGCCTCATCATACATAAAATCATCAATATATTTCTCTGCTTCTTTCAGCTTGTCTCTTGCAGTTAATCTGAAGGGATAGCCCGAAAGCTTGACTGCAAGCTCTTTTGACAGCTCATCATCAAAATCATCGAGAGCTTCCAGAAGTTTTTCCGCAACACTCTTTGCTTCTTCCGCAGATATCTCGGAAGGCGCTTTCAGATCACCCATCTCGCTAATGGGCTTAAGGATCTCTATGAGCTTTTGATATTCTGCAAGCGCAGCTGCAGTCTCACTTTCAATAACAGCCGTCTCATTATTTCTGGCAGCCATCTCCAGTGTTTCAAAGGCTTTACTTAAGTCCATTGCACCTATCATCTTGGAATTGCTCTTCAGCGCATGAACAGTGATCATGTAACTCTCATAATCCTTTGCTGAAAAAAAATCCTCGACTTTGGTCCTGTTCTTCTCATAGCTGTTATAGAAACGCTGCAGGGCAGAGAGGTATTTATCTTCCCCTCCCGTATAATCAAGACCTGTTTTTATATCTATGCCGCTGCCATCAAGAAACGAAAGATCTGCTCCCATTAAATTTACCCCAATACATCTATTATTTTTGCCACCAGATCCGACTTCCTCGCGGGCTTTATGATATAACCCTGAGGACGCAGTTCTGTCAATGTCTCTAATACCGCATTTCTTTCGCTCATTCCCGTAAGGAACATCACCGGAATATGCGCATATTCATCTATGGTACGCATCTGCCTTAAAACCTGAGGTCCGTCTTTTTCCGGCATCAGATAATCCAGCAATATCAGATCAGGCGTATGTTTCATCAGATATTTGAACGCCGCATCTCCTGACTTTACCACGGCTACATCATAGAATTCTTCCAGCTGTTCTTTTATATGCACCAGCTGTTCCGTATCATCATCGATTACAAGTATCTTCTTTCTCCGGGAATCCTCATCCGTATCTTCATTTACAAATTCCCTGAATACACTTTCCTCTTCACAGTTCTCCAGTTCTTCTTCAATAGCCAGAAGTTTTTCATATAAGGCCATCAGAGAAACCGGTCGGGAAAGGAAGAGTACTTTTCTAAGCTCGGTATATTTTATGAAGAGTTTCTCATCTTCATTATTTGCTATGACTATTATAGTGCAGTGACTCTGCATCGATACCGATTTCAGTACATTAAAGGCTTTAACGGTTTCAACAGTCTCGTCACCGAGGCAGATGATGATCACCTTTGGCAGTTCTGACAGCATGATGTCAAAAAGACCTGTCTTGCTGGGCGCTGCTTTTACGGTCAGGTAACCCCTGTCCTTTTCCAGATGCTCGCCTACATCGCGGCATACCTTTCTGTTACGTCCCGTTATAAGAACCTTTAATTTCATAGTATCACCCTTTGTTATTCTTATTTTCTTTGGCTTCCAGTTCTTTCATCTTCCTCAGCTCATCATTCATCTTTCTGACTTCTCTTTTGAATTTCAGATACATCACGAGCCAAATGATAAAATATATTATGATAAACATTGCAGTCATGATATAGAAGACTATATCTCCGAAGTTAAAATGCCATACACCGAAACCGAAGATATAGAACATGGTAATAACAAAGAAGAAATGCATAAGGGTGGCACCGGCAATGCTGAACCTGTCCAGATCATACACTATCGAAGATGCACAGTTAACAGCCCCGAAAATTGCCCCGAGTAACAGCTGTATCAAAACATGTCCGATAAGAGCTCCTGTACTTAATTCCTCTATCAGCTCACTCCAGGCCATGATCAAAAAGAATACGGAAACAAAGGCTCCGCCTATACCGCCGAAGATTGCAAGTCTTATGGTTTTTTTAACTGTGTCACTCACTTTTCTTTACTTCCCTCTATTCTGGCCTTGATCTTCTGCTGTATTAAACTCACGTATCTGCGGGCCACAAAGGTTTCAGACCTGTCTTTAAAGTACACTTTAATAGTACCGGCTATGTTTAAGTCAAAACCGGCTACCTTTTTCAGATTGATCAACTCAAAACGGCTGATGCGGACAAACGTATCCGGATCCAGTTTCTCCTCCAGATCACTGAGTGTCTGCTTACAGTCATACCGTTCATCGTCAGTACAAACCACTATCTTTCTGTTTTCTGAATAAACACGGGTGATATCCTGCTGTCTTAAGAGCACAACGCTATCGCCGCTGTAGCATACCACTTCGGGGTATTCTTCCTCTACGCAGCGTTCAATGGCGTCTATCATTCTCTCTATCAGCTCTGTCTTCCGGCCGGTCCTGATGATCACATGAGGGAGCTCATATGAAGGATCGACTTCCAGGCTGATATCCACCTTTTTGCTCATCAAGCAGCCAGTCCCTTCGTCTTAGGATATATCACAGAATATTACATATTCATGATATATCCTAAGGGGGATTTCTGTCAAATTACTCAGTCACGGTCACATTGATAGTAACCTTAGTCTTATTGATAGTAGCCTTAAGTTTTGCCTTGCCGCTTGCAATAGCCCTGATGCCGCCCTTGCCGTTGTCAAAGGCTACTGCAGCTTTGCTGCTCTTGAATACTACCTGACCATCTACGCTCACGAATTCTACCGGCACAGTCTCGCCGACTTTCATATTGAGGTTATAGGTGGTCTTCTTCTTAAGCGTTATCTTACCTGCCTTTATCTCAGGGTTATCAACTATAAGCTTTATGGTGTATGTCTTTTTCGTATTTTCATCAACCGCGGTCAGTGTTGCCTTTCCTTCCCGGATCGCTTTTACTTTCTTGGGCTTGATCATCTGAGCGATACTCTCATCGGAGCTGGTCCATTTAAGTTTGCCCAGTTTCTTTAAGCTTATAGTCTTGCTCTTGCCTACATTGAGGTGTACCACGCGGGTTAATGCTGCTGCCGTCTCGGTAACCGTTACCTTGCAGGTATAGGACTTGCCGTTGATATGTGCCGTTACCGTAGTGGTTCCTTTTGATATTGCCGTAACCTTTCCGTTCTGGGATACCGTAGCCACATCCGGTGCGCTGCTTTCCCACAGTATACCAAGATTTTTCCTGTCATAAGTCATTACAAGTGTTTCCGATACTCCTGCTTCCAGCTTGGTCTTCTTCTTATTCAGCTTCGGCTCGGTAACGTATACCTTGATCGGCTTGTAGCCATCTCTCGAGATCACTACAGGCTTTCCGGCTTCGGTTACTTTCTTGGCAGTCAGTAAGCCTGACTTGGTGATCTTAACGATCTTCTTATCCGCGGTCGACCAGCCTTTCTTATCAGGCAGGGTGAACTTCTGTCCCTTTACAAGATGAAGTTCCGTGGTATCTTTCGTTATCTCGGGAACCGGTGACATTGCACTGTTTCCGGATACATAAGTATGATCTTCATTAACCAGCTGAGGTATATCTTCCACATCCTTAGTCTGTGTTTCGAAAATCTCAGAGGTAAATGTAGCAGTATAGGTAGTCACACCTTTTGCTGTCAAAGAAGGCTGAGTCTTAACTTCACTTGTGACTGTTGCTTCTTCGGTTACACTGTGTTTTTCTGCATCTTCCGCACAGCCTTCACGCTTACATACTGCAGTACCCGTACAGCTCTTGCAGTCATCACTCCAGGTATAAGTTACTTCATAATCATGACCGAGGGCGGCAATTTCACTACCTACTTCCAGTAATATTTCGCAATCTTTACAATAGGTATCTCCGCTGTAGCCTGCTGTCAGACAGTCTGCTGCCACTGCATTCCTTACTTCCTTATGCTGATGCTTGCAGCCTTTGATACGGTATTCATACTCGGGACCTGCTACCCAGCTGTCTCCGTAGTATAAAAGGTTGTATTCTTCCAGCTTGTCTGATTCAAAGGTTACGAAATCGCTGTAGCAGATGAAGATGTTTCCTGCAGCTATATCTCCGTCTGTGATATCTTCAATTGCTATCGGTTCGTACTCATCTCCTGTCTTCTTATAGTAGGAGTAACCCTCAAATACATCGTCAAGCGGAACTCCATCATATTCCTCATTGCTGTATACTTCTATGAGATTACCGCTGACATCCTTTGTCATAAACAAGGATCTTGGATCATACTTATAGTAGCCGCCTGCCAGAGTCAGATGCAATTTAGGCGTAGTATTACTGAAAGGAGCATACGTCTTTATGATGTTTTCGCTCACTCCTATAAGTGCATTACCGGAAATGGTCAGGTTGACATCAAAATAGGATCTTTTTACAGACAGTTTACCTGCTATCTCACCGCCTGTTATATTTACGGTACCGCCATCTATCTTCAGCTCACCTTTGACTGTACCGTCGCTGAAGTTGCAGGTATCTCTCGTAAAGGACCGTATGTTTACTGCTATGGTACCTGCACTGTTAAAGGTACCGGGAGTAGCGCTTTCCATTCTGATCTCGCAGTTGTCTCCGTCCAGACCACCGTTCTTTGTTATAGTCAGTGTATGTCCGTCCAGATCCAGAGCAATTTCATGATTCTTCTTCGCAATATAAACTGTCTCATCAAGTGTTACGTTCTTAAGAAGTTTGATGACCGGAGAATTTATTCCTCCAAATCCTTCCTTTTCCTCATCTGTCAGCTGGTCATAAAAGTCATTTTCCTCAGATGCGGATATTGCATTCTGGAAATCATCAAAATACGCTGTCTTATAAATTGTGCTGGAACCATTCTTACCATAACTGTATGTTACACTGGCTACATCTTCCTCACCCTGTTCTTCTTCAAGAGTGAAAGTGAAAGGCGAGAAACCTGCTTCAGCTTTAAATGAAAGGAAGTATTTATTTCCGTCTCTCTGTATCTGAGCTCTGTAATTGTGGATCTCGCCATTATGATCATGCTCTATGTTTACCCGTTTTCCTGCCGATCCGAAGTTATCGGGAAGCATAACAGTGAGCTCTACCGCTTGATTTACAGGAACGACCTGATTCTCGGAGATTGTTACTTTCTGATTATTGGTGGTATTCTCCAATACCAGATTATAAGTAGCATTGATCTCTATCGAAAGTGTTTTGGATCTCGCATCATAAGCCGTAGGTGTAACGTTAACTGTGGGTTCTACTACAACATTAACCTTGCTCTTATCAAAATCCGCTCCGAATTTTTCTTCTATCTTATCATTAAGATTACCTTCTTCATCATCAACCAGATCGAAATAATTATCCATAACTATCTCGTCAATATCAGAAACAACGTTTGTCTTCAGATTCTGGCCAAGGACATCATCAAAGTTTACCTCGCTGGACTGTACCTTGGGAACGGGACCGCCGCCACCGAAGTTCTTGCTGCCTTCTTTAGGTTTGCTGCCGCTGCTGGTCGAAGTACTCTTCAGCCCCTCCTTTAGGATATGCACATGACCGCAAACATTACATTTTTCAGCCAGATCATAGTACCATATAGTCGTCAGTTTACCGTCTACTTCAGTAAGGTCAGATCTCTGATTTGTCTTATACTTCTTGGTCGAATATTTATGGGGTTCTTCATACATCTCATTGCAATCTGAACACTTCTGCCAATGTACAGCATCAGTAGCAAAGTAATCATCACCTACTTTACAGGGTATATTTCTGTAGGTTGTTGATTTACACTTTGTGCAGTAGAGCCTGTGGAACTGGTGATGTGTATGTTCACATATTTCTGAAGGTCCATGACTCTCGGTAGTCTGAATAGCCTTACACTTGGAGCATTTTACATAATGCTCGCTTTCCGTTTTATATTCATACAGCTCGCTGTTACAGTCTTCCATCTCTTCATATCCGCATATAGAACAGATCTTATAATGCTGATTCCCCGGTCCCATGCGGTATTGTGTGAATTTATGCTCGGGAGCAGAATAGATCTCACCACATTCACACTTGGCTTCACACCAGGTAGCTGAAGAATTTTTCGTCTTCACCCATGCATGAGGCTCATAATCTTCATATTTACATACCTGACAACGGGCCAGATGTCTACGGGAACCATTCTCATTAACTCTGAATAAATCCTTCTTATGTGCTACCTCTACCGGGCTCTTCCAGCCACAGATAGAGCAGTGAGGTGTATGTCCGTTCTTTGTATAATCGTAATCGTCAGGTGTCGTGTGGTGTGCTTCTTTAAATCCTTCAATTACATCACCGCAGACACCACAAACCATCCAGTGCTCCAGTGTATTGTATTCCATCTTATTCTCACCCGTATGAGAACAGCTGTAAGTAACCGTTACGGATACATCAGTCGTACCCATGGTGCCGGAAACCTTCTCCACGCTGGCCGTATATCCGGGATAAGCCGGTGAAATGAACTCATAAACTGCACCTTCGGGGAACGAAGCGTTACTGGTTCTTATAAATTCTTCAGGAGCAGCAAGGGTCTCACCCTTCTGGTTCTTGCCCATCACATAGGTAACGGTAACGCTGTGCTCGCCTTCGGGCTGGGGCGTTACTCCCTTTTTTGTCACATTCTCTATAACAACAATCTCATCAGGGTATTCTGATCCCGGACTAAGTGAAATACCAACCGTTGCTGTTTCCGTCGCAGCAAGACCTATTCCCATTGCACCTTCCAGCTCACCGATGGAATCATTTGCATCATCAATTTTCTTTTCCAGTGCCTCGATGGGACCGGGATTGCTTTCATCCTTTTTAAGCAGAGCATCTATCTTAGCTTGAGAATCTTCGTCTGCCAGCGCTTTTGCTTCTTCAAGATTCTTTCTTGCTTCCTCAGTTCCGTCCTGTTTAACAAAATAAAGATTACTGGTTGCTGCAGATACTCCGGAACAAGCATTTTTCTGCAGATTTTCTTTACTCAGAGCATCTTTTGCCAATCCTGCATATCTTCTGGCAGCGATAAAAGCAGCCCAGGATTTTCCCAGAAATCCTGAAAATGCAGTGCTGTTTTCTTCATCAGCAACCTGCAGTCTTTCCACAAAAGTCTCCTGGTTCTGCTCTTCACCGCCTGCAGCATTAAGTAACGCCTCGGCAGCTTCCTCCGCAGCTTCCGCAGCTTCTAAAGCCTTTGCTGCCTCATCGGCTGCAGCTCCATCATCTTCTACACTTTCCTGCGCTGCCTTTAATGCTTCAACAGCTTCTATCGCATTCTCTATTCCATTTTCTACTTTACTGTAATCTTCTGCGCTTAGTGTTACTTCAAGTGTTTCTTTATTGTCATTGAAAGCTTTTGCCGCCTTTTCCGCTTCATCAAGCGCTTTCTGAGCATCTAAAGTCTCCTCTTTAAGCATATTGCTTGCATTGCCCAAATCCGTTTGAACAGCTACCAGAGTTTCTACAGTTGTTTGCTGCTGCTCGGTGGAGCCGCCTATATCATCTTTGTTTACCCCTGCAGCCTCTTCAGCTTCTTGAAGCGCTTTTTTGCAGCAACGGCCGGATCATCTCCAAAATAAGCCCCCTGATCCAGAGTTATTGTTCTGGATCCGTCCGCGTTTATTGTTGTATTATCTTCAGTAACGAAAAAAGTACTGGGATAGCCTTTTTTCAGCGCTTCTTCATTTATATTCTTCCCGACAGCCGCATACAGATCTTCAGGCTGAACATCTTCCGGTGTACCCGGCTTTAATGTTATCTCAACATGAAATATGGGATTCGAGCCGGCTCCTTTTTCCCAGGTTATCTTACACTCTTTCACATAGGATTGTAACTGCTCCTTTGTGTAACCACCCGCATACACCTCCAGGGTGTTCATCGGCATCATTGTAACTATCATGACCACGGTCATGAACAATGCCATTAGCCTTTTGAAACGATTGTTCTTTGCCATAAACCTACCTCCTTGTGTAAAAAAGAACTAAAAAATGGCTTTTGTGCACTTTTGAGCAAAATTATAGCCATTTTTCCGATTTTTTTCAATATTTTTACTACGAACGGTCATTTTCAGACGACGAACGGTAGAAAAAGAGTCACGGCAAGTCTTACTTAGAACCCAAGGCTGTCATTTACGAGTATCACATGGATGCGGTCTTTGTGACGGGAAAATCTGGTGATCAGGAACTGGCAGCAGATAGTGTCGGGTGATTTGCAGTTCATGCAGCTGCCGGTCTTGGCGCAGGGGGTGGAAAGCCCGAAACGCTGTGCATTGATGGGAGCTGCTACATTCCTTGCTCGCTTCATCGCTCCGTCCACATCGGAACACAGCTTATTCATGCCCACTATAAATACCACTTTCCTGGGACCCTGGGCGATAGCTGATACACGATTTGAGTTACCGTCGATATTGATGATGACTCCGTCCTCGGTCATCGCATTTGCGCTTGAAAGGAAAACATCCGCATCATAAGCTGCAAGCATCGCTGCGCGCTTGTCACTTGCCATGTCTCTGTCGATAAAGTTGTACTTGCCGTTCTTCAGCGCATCGATCAGTCCTATCTCACGGGCGCTCATACAGCCGCCCATGGTCACGCTGCTTTCTTCCGGTATCAGCTTAAGAGCAAGCGCCAGCGCTGCTTCTTTATCTGCAGCATAGTAGCCGCTCATGTTTCTGCTCTCCAGACCTTTTATCACCTTCTGCGCCAATAATTCATTGCGTTTTGTAATATTCTCGTTCATGCTTACCTCCTGTTATTAAATCCCCCGTCCGTTTTCGGACGGGGGTGAGCTTTTTGTTTACTGTGCATTTACTTTAACATTGATAGTGATCGTCTTGCCGTTGATCTTGCCTGTAAGCTTTGCCTTGCCTTTGCTTAAGGCTATGATCTCGCCTTTTTCGTTTATGTAAGCAACTTTGGGCTTGTTGCTCTTGAAGACCACCTCTCTGTCAAATGCTTTGAACTTGAGCGCTTCGTGGCTCTTTCCTGCTGTCAGCTCAACCGAATACTTATTGGTCTTACCGGCTGTCAGGTTGGTAATGGTCGGATCTTCTATTACCATGTTAAGCTTGTAGGTCTTCCCGTCTCCACCGGTAGCCTCTACTATAGCAGTTCCGCATTCTTTTGCTGTTATCTTCTTCTTCTCAACAAGAACATTGCTGCTGGTACTGGACAGGGCTGTGATATTTACTTTCCCGAGTTTCTTGACCGTCATGCTCGCGCCCTTGGTCATATGCAGGGTCCTTTCAGCTACGACAGTTTCTTCCGTGACCGTTACTTTGAAAGTAAATGCTTTGCCGTTGATCTGTGCAGTGATATCAGCCTTACCTTTTGTTAAGCCTGATACCTTACCTGTCTGATCAACTATAGCAATATCCGTTGCAGATGAATACCAGTATACCGGCAGCTTATCCTTGAAATCAGTAGTGATCTCAGCATTGACGGTTTTACCTGCGCCGACGCTCAGCTTCTTGGTTTTCACCTTGGGGTCTGCAACATAGATCTTCAGAGTTTTCTTTGTTGCGTCTGTTCCCCTGGTCAACTCTACAGGGGTATTGCCGGTTGCCTTTATGGCTTTAACAGCACCGGTCTTTTTACTTACGCTGACTACCTTCTTGTTCGAGCTGGTCCAGTCTGCCTCATTCAGAGAGAAGGTCTGTCCTTTTACCAGATACAGGGATTCCGTAGTCGCGGTGATCTCCGGTACCGGCTGGAAAGGTGAATCCTCGCTGTTGTCTACGGGAGGAGGCGTCGGCGTATTCTGCTCTTCATTGTTGTTATTGTTTTCGTTGTTACTCTCGTTATTCTCATCGTTGTTGTTCTGATTGTTATTGGGATCGTTATTCGGATCATTATTCTGATTGTTGTTCTCCTTAGCAGCAACTGTCACTGTGATGCATGCAGGCTGGGTTTCCAGGTGATCTGCGTCCGGATCTATCTTATACCATACATAATAGGTACCTGCTGCCGTTGCTGTCGGGAGGTTATTACTCCAGCCTGTAGTCGGCGCAGTAGTTGCATCCTTACCCAGAGCATACATAACGGTTCCGCCAACCGCAACACCTGCAGTAACAAGCGCCAGTGCGCTTCCGTTTTCCTTAAGTCCTGCTACCGCAGCGGGTACTGTACTGAAGCTGCTGGCAGTGACTTCTCTCTTGATACGCCAGGTATATGTTTCGGGATCTGCTTCCCAATCAGCCTGACCGTTGTATTCTTCTACTTTGGTTTCGTCATAATTGACATAGCCGGACTGATCCCTGACCGTTCCATTAACCGTATATGTCTTTAATGTCTCCGGATCTACCGTATAATATCCTCCGGCAAGATTAAGGCTGATGCTGTAGGGATTACTTTTATTCACCTGGTAATCTATCTCTTTGAATTTTGCATTTCCTGTTATGGTGAAATCAAGATCACCCCAGTTACTGATCTCCACTACTCCGGTGAACTCTCCTCCACTTATAGTGTATTCACCGCTGTCAACCATAAATACTGAACTGCTTATAGTTCCGCCTGTGATCTCTGCGTCTAAACCTTTATATACTACAAACTCATGTACTCCAATAGTACCGCAGCTGGTAAGCATACCTGTCTGTATACCATCAAAGGTAAGTATCACTGTGCCGGTAATCCCGCCATCTTTGGTTATATCCATGTTGTGGCCGCCCATTTCCATGAATACTCTTCCGGAACTGTTGTTGGTAACATCTATTACTTTATCAATGATCACATCTTTTAATAAGGTAACCTTGGGATGATAATTCATATTGAAGCTCGGCTCATCATTGCCATATTCTATTATTTCGGTTGCTTCCAAGGCTTCTTCTATAGTACTGAAATATCCTGTTTTATAGATTATTTCTTTGTTTTCGTAACCAAGGTTAATATTATTATAAAAATCAACCTTTGCTTCGTCGCCTTCATTTTTCGAAGTCCTGTGAGGGAAAGGAGTTGCCTCAGCTGCAGGCTTGATGCGCCATTTATAATCTTCTGAACTTACAGCCCAGTCTTCCTGATTTGAATATTCTTCAACATCTCCTATGGTTGCAATTATATGAGGGTACCCTACCATTCCCTCAAAGTTTTCTGAAGGATCATTTGCAAAATATCCTCCTGATATAGTTACATTGCCCCAATTACCTTCACCGGTATCAGCGCCTTCACCAATGTGTCCGGCATCATACCTTATTTTTGCTATCCTTGGTGAGCCGAATATCAGTACATCAGCAACACCACAATCCTCAGTACCGCCATAAAACTCGAGAAGTAAGTCTTCTGTAATTTCCGCGTCTCCGCATATCAGAAGAGTCGGACTTCCCATGTTATTCAGCATATCTAACTTTTTAACAATACCGCCACGGATAATTGATATGCTATTTTCTGGTTCGAAAGAATTAACGGTTCCTCCACTGATCTCAACATTACCCCAGCTCTGTAATTTTTCGACGGTTCCGCCTGAGATATTGATTTCACTATCTTCTTTACCCGTAGCATAATTAACAGTTCCGTCGCTTACATTGACAACTCCGCCTCTTGCAGTTATCTGATAAACCGTTCCTCCCGAAACATTCATTAATCCATTTTCAAGGCTTACAGATTCAACACTTCCCCCTTCAACAGAAAGACTGATATCTTTTGAATACATATCGATCAGAGCAATGAATAATCCTTTGTTTACAATGCTCCCACCGGCTCCGTTGGTAAAACCGCTCCAAACATCTATCATAGGGTATCTGTCCTGATCTTTATCCGGATCATGCACGGTGCCTGTTAAAGTGACATCCTTCTGAATCGTCAGCGTATGTCCGTTCAGGAACAGGTTAATATCCTGATTTAATGTATGGTCAACAGTAAGTGTTACATCCTGCAGGAGCTTTATTATTGCATATATATCTTCTGCTTCTGCCGCTGTAAATGCTTCCTGAAGAGTTGTATAAGTAGCTATGAAGGTCTGTCCGTCCGCCGACCAGAGCTCTGCCACTTCTCCGTCATTCTGTTCTTCTTCTTGTACCCATTCATCGTTTTCCGCATTTTCTCCCTGCGCAAACGTGTCTGCCGGCAGCATCCCGAACAGCAGGACTACTGTCATCAAAAATGCTATGATACTCTTTGTCTTTCTCTTCATACAAAAATCTCCTTCCCCGGTGTATTTACTGAGTTGAACAGGCTCAACCTTGTCCAATATTATACGCCATTTTAAAGGAGATTTCCATATGATAGGCTACGAACGGTAGCTATGGGACGACGAACGGTTAAGATCAGCTTACTGCAGCCATTTTTATCGACATTAACGCATTCTGTGTAACTATAGCATCATTTATATATTGATTCAGACTCACACCTTCTCGCTTAGCATACATCGCTGCCTGCTTATGTACATATGCTGCAATCCTTAATGTCATTTTACCGCTATAATCAGTAGCTCGCTCTATTGTAACTTCCGGTATGGGTATATCCATTTGTTTAGCAGTTTCCAACCATGCAGCTTCATTTTCCTCAAGTTCATTAATTGCTTCTTCCTGGGTATCTCCCTGTCCGACACAGCCCTTTAACTGAATACTCTTGGCCACCCAAAAAATATGTCCCTCATTTTCCATCTGGAATACTGTAAATGGATAACTCATTTTATTTGCCCTCCTTATTCATAGCCTCTATATTGAGAATCAACGTCTTCAGCTCTGCTATATATGCTTCCTTTACCGTATCACCATGGTGCGGTATCGGAATAATAGTCCCCGTCGCTTGATGACATATTCGAATCTGATGATTGCCACCGGTCAATATTACACATCCGTAAGCCTTTGATAATCTGATCACTTCATTAACTGTAATATCATTTCTGACAGGTTTTTCAAAGAATTTTTCTCTCAATTTATCTCTTTTTGACATAATTTACCTCTTTACATATGGTATCATATATGACACCATATGTAAAGGATGAAATGCGTTTTATTATGATATCTTATTCCGGATGAATCTCAGAAGCACGGCCACAAGCCATGAAAAAAGAGTGATGACGGCAAAGATCAGTAAGCCGACGGGATAGCCCCAGTTAAGGAAACCATACCAGTCGTTGGTATCCGGCCACTCGCCGATGCCGTTGAAGATACAGTTCATCAGATATACAAAACCATAGAGAAAAGTAAGGGCCGCAGACATAAATGTTGCCCTTAACTTTACAAAAGCATTGTCAGCAATAAACAGGTAGTTGATCACTGTGATCACCGGCACTACAAGATGGAAGAAGAAGTTGGCGTTACGGTACATCCTTGCCATACCGTAAAGCGGACCTAAAAAAAGCGCTATGGTCAGGAAGGTGATCGTAACCATGGAGGCCGCGGTCAGACGCAGGACGGTGACTACGTTTTTCTTCTTCTCACCGGTAACAGCCAGGGAGATCACTGAAACTATTCCTGCAAATACATTCGACAATACGGTGTAATACTTGAAATTCTTAAGTCCCGATGTGGTAAGCAGGGCTTTATTATCATGAACAAACAACGAGAAGAACACTCCTGTGAGGACAAGGAGGACTATAATTATATCAAAAATTTTTGGAAAGTTTGTTTCTCTATATTTTTTCATTAAAATAATCCTGTGTTACCTTAAGCTGCTTTTTTAATATCTCCTGCCACATATGCGGATGGATCTCTCCACTTCCTTTTGATACTTTCGTTCTTCGTATGCTCCCCTCAGCATCGATTTTTCTGTAGAAATAATGATCCGTATCCTTATATAATTCCCAACCGTCTCTATCGCAGAAACGCTTCAATTCTTTCCAGCGCGGCATCGTATTCCCTCCCCGATTACTTTCGGATCATCGATCATAAGTGCTTTGAAAACATATGGTATATGTGGTCTTCTGTTAGGGGCATTTGAATAAAGGCTATAGTTTTCATAATACTCCTGAGCATACTCTATCAACGCCTTTCCCATATTAAGCCTGGCTTCAGCTTCATCTTTTCCGTTTTCTACAAGATCGATCTCATTCAATGAGATGGTTACGCTGCCATTTTTCTCCTTAAAACATGCAGCAGAAAAACTATAAGATTTCAGAAGTTCTTCAATGAAGCGAATATCAGATAATAAAAACCTGTCACGTGTACGTTTTATAAAAACAGGTTTTTCACGGGAAACGGTATCACAAACTGCACTCCATTCTTTTCTTACTTCTGTTGCGCTTTCACAAATCATTGTATGCTACCTCCGTGATCATCACTCTTTAAGGAAAGATTATCAAAAAACGTACACTATGTCAATAGTGTACGTTTTTTATGCTTGACTTGGTCATGGGTATTATACACCTCATCAGTCAGGCGGATTTCATGGATTTAACGTATTCCCCGAGTTTTTCAGGAGCTGCGGGACCACTCTCTTCGAGGAGGCGGATGATCGCAGAACCTACGATAGCGCCGTCGGAAAGGGCTGCCATCTTTGCTGCCTGTTCGGGCGTGGAGATACCGAAGCCGATGGCGCAGGGAACCTTTGCATTTTCTCTTATCACTTTTATTATGGAAGCAAGATCCGTGGTGATCTCACTTCTGGTACCTGTCACGCCGAGACTTGATACCACATAGATGAAGCCCTCTGCTTCTTTTGCTATCATGGCGATACGATCGCTGGAGGTAGGAGCGATCATGGATATCAGGTCCACGCCATGCTTTTTACAATATGGAAGAAACTCCTCTTTTTCTTCATAGGGAAGATCCGGCAGGATGATGCCGTCTATGCCGATCTCTTCGCAGGCAGTCAGGAATTTCTCCGCGCCATAAGAATACACAACATTTGCATAAGTCATGAAAACAAAGGGAGTGTCCGTTTCTTTGCGGAGTTCCTTAACCATAGCAAACACCTTGTCTGTGGTCACGCCGCCTTTTAATGCTCTTTCGTTTGCGCCCTGTATCACCGGTCCTTCCGCCGTGGGATCTGAAAAGGGTATGCCCAGCTCCACCAGATCCGCGCCGTTTTTGATCATTTCCAACACACATTTCTTCGTGGTATCAAGATCCGGATCACCGCAGGTGATAAACGGGATAAATGCTTTCTTATTCTCAAATGCCTTATATATCTTACTCATGGATGTCCTCCCCTCTGTATCTTGCAATGGCTGCGCAGTCCTTATCGCCGCGGCCCGAAAGCGTCACTACTATGGTCTGGTCTTTTCTCATCTTCGGTGCCAGCACCCTTGCATATGCTACTGCATGAGCAGACTCTATCGCAGGAATGATGCCCTCGGTCTTAGCCAGATATTCAAAGGCTTCCACTGCTTCATCATCGGTGATGGCAACATACTGCGCACGTCCGGTATCATGAAGATATGCATGCTCCGGTCCGATACCCGGATAATCGAGACCTGCCGAGATCGAGTAAACCGGCGCTATCTGGCCGTACTCATTCTGGCAGAAATAGGATTTCATTCCGTGGAAGATGCCTTCCCTTCCGGTTGCTATGGTAGCTGCGGTCTCGAAGGTATCCACGCCGCGGCCTGCAGCTTCGCAGCCGATCAGCTTCACATCCCTGTCTTCTATAAAGTTGTAGAAAGTTCCTATCGCATTGGATCCGCCGCCCACGCAGGCAAGCACCGCATCGGGAAGCTTTCCTTCTTTTTCAAGCATCTGCTCTTTTATCTCTTTGGAGATCACTGACTGGAAGTCCCTTACTATGGTAGGGAAAGGATGAGGCCCCATGGCCGAACCCAGACAGTAATGTGTATCTTCGATACGGCGTGTCCATTCACGCATGGTCTCGGACACCGCATCTTTTAAGGTGGCTGTTCCTGTGGTAACGGGCACCACATCAGCACCGAGGAGCTTCATACGGTATACGTTGAGCGCCTGTCTCTCGGTATCTTCCTTACCCATAAAAACCACGCACTCCATGCCGAACAGGGCTGCTGCCGTAGCTGTTGCCACACCGTGCTGTCCTGCACCGGTCTCGGCTATCAGTCTGGTCTTGCCCATCTTCTTTGCAAGCAGGGCCTGGCCGAGCACATTGTTGATCTTGTGAGCGCCGGTATGATTTAAGTCTTCTCGCTTAAGATATACTTTAGCTCCGCCCAGATCCTCAGTCATCCTTTTTGCATAATACAGTCTGGAAGGCCTGCCGGCATACTCGTTAAAAAGTTCCGCAAGTTCTTTCTGAAAATCCGGATCGTCTTTATACTTATTATAAGCTTCCTCCAGTTCATTTACCGCATTCATCAGAGTCTCGGGTATGTACTGTCCTCCGTGTATGCCAAAGCGTCCTTTAGTCATGGTTAGTTCTCCTTTATCGTATGGTTCCTGGTTATCGTTCCCCTCATCAGTCAGCCTTTGGCTGACAGCTTCTCCCCAGCGGGGAGAAGCCTTTTGAGAAAATTTTTCATCTTATTCAGGTCTTTGTGACCATCGGTTTCTATGCCGCTGCTTACATCGATGCCGTAGGGATGGAGCATTTCTACAGCATGTGCTATATTATCCGGATTCAGTCCGCCGGCTAAGATGTATGGTCTCTTTAAGTCTTTTATCAGTTCCCATTCAAAGGTCCTGCCTTCTCCGGTCCCTGCATCCAGAAGTATATGATCTGCGCTGCTTGCTACAGCATACCTTACGTCTTCCTCTGTTTTTATACGGAAAGCTTTGATGATCTCTGCATCCGTAAGGGAACGAAGCCTGCTGATATATTCTTCATCTTCTTTTCCGTGAAGCTGCGCGATATCTATTGTACCGTTATTTACAAAAGCTGCAACTGTTTCTATATCTTCATCAACAAATACACCGACGGCTTTGATATCCGCTGCCAGCGCATTCTTCAGTTCTTTCGCAGTATCAGCCGTGATAGTGCGTTTAAAGCCTTTCGTCAGAACGAAGCCGATGTAATCGGGATGAAGAGCGTTGGCTGCTTCGATATCGGATATTGTTTTCATGCCGCAGAATTTTATTATCATAGACACCTCATCAGTCAGCCTTCGGCTGACAGCTTGTCTCGCCTGCCGGCTCGGTCGTTGCTAAACGCGTGCCACTGGCACGCAGCAACCTCAAGGAGAAGCCTTATTTGAAGCTTTGTAATAGTTCAGCTTTGTTGGGAGAACGCATCAGTACTTCGCCCATAAGCACAGCGTCGGCTCCCATCTCTTTAACTTTTGCAATGTCGTTTATATCTTTTATACCGCTTTCGGAAACAAAGACCTTGTCTTCAGGGATCAGGCTTCTTAAACGGGCTGCCAATCCCATATCCACCGAGAAATCCTTAAGATTCCTGTTGTTGACTCCTATCACTCTGCCGCCGCAGTCAAGCGCTCTCTTTATCTCTTCTTCATCATGACATTCAACGAGAGCAGAGAGACCGAGCTTATCACAGATTGACAGATATTCTTTTACCTGCGCATCCGTAAGTATCGCCATTATCAGAAGTACTGCCGAAGCACCGAAGATCTTCGCTTCATAGATCATATACTCATCAACGGTAAAATCCTTACGCAGTACAGGTATCTTAACATTTGCCGCAATCTCTTTCAGATACTCGTCACTGCCAAGGAACCACTTGGGTTCGGTAAGACAGGATATGGCATCTGCGCCGGCCGCCTCGTACTCTTTCGCAATATCAAGATAAGGAAAATCCTCAGCTATGATACCCTTTGAAGGAGAAGCTTTCTTGCATTCACAGATGAATGAAAGGCCCGGCTCCTTAAGAGCCTTCTCAAATGCAAAGTCTCCTTTCGGAAGAGAAAGGGCTGCGGCGGCGATCTCTTCGGAAGATCTTATTTTCTTTGCTGCGGCAACGCGGTCTTTGGCGACAGCAGCGATCTCGTTTAGAATGGACATATATACACCTCATCAGTCAGGCTTCGCCTGACAGCTTCTCCTCAAGGAGAAGCCTTTAGGAATTGCTGACTTCTATGATCTTTTCAAGGGTGGCAGCGGCTTTGCCGGAGTCGATGAGTTCGGCGGCAAGCTTGACGCCCTCTGCCATGCTTTCGGCTTTTCCTCCTATATAAAGAGCAGCGCCGGCATTCATGAGGACTGCATTTCTCTTGTGTCCCTTTACGCCGTTCAGTATATCTTTTGTGATCTGCGCATTCTCTGCAGGGGTGCCGCCCTTGAGGTCATCCTTTGTACATCTCTCAAATCCGAAATCTTCGGGAGTGATGACCGTGGTCTTGAACCAGCCGTCCTTGATCTCGCATATCTTGGTAGGAGCTGATAAAGAGATCTCATCCAGCTTATCCATGCCGTATACCACCATGCCGCGCTTAACACCAAGGTTTACAAGCACCTGTGCAAGAGGCTCTACCAGGTACGCATCATATACACCCAGCAGCTGCATCGTCGGAGATGCAGGATTGGTAAGAGGGCCGAGTATATTGAACACGGTTCTGAATCCGAGTTCTTTTCTTATGGCGCCTACATACTTCATTGAAGTGTGATACTTCTGTGCAAAGAAGAAACACATGCCTGCTTCTTTTAAAAGCTTAACACAGAGCTCGGGACTCTGATCGATATTGACACCGAGCGCTTCCAGACAGTCAGCGGTACCGCTGAGTGAGGAAGCAGCGCGGTTTCCGTGCTTTGCTACCTTTATTCCTGCAGCTGCGGTAATGATCGCCGTAGTTGTTGAGATATTGAAACTTCCTGCGTTGTCTCCGCCGGTACCTACTATCTCGAGTACATCCATGCCTGTATCAACCTTTGTTGCATGGTCACGCATTGCAGCTGCACAGCCTGCTATCTCATCGGTGGTCTCTGCTCTTGCACTCTTGGTGGAAAGTGCTGCAAGGAATGCGGCGTTCTGCGTAGGACTTGTCTCTCCGCTCATGATCTCATTCATCACGGTATATGCTTCATCATAGTTAAGGTCTTCTTTGTTAACGATTTTTACGATTGCTTCTTTGATCATCTTTTTACACCTCCAGGAAATTCTTTAATATCTTTTTACCATCCGGAGTCATTATCGACTCCGGGTGAAACTGCACACCGTAAACAGGATACTTTGCATGTCTTACTGCCATCACTTCTCCGTCATCCGCAACTCCCGTAACTATCAGTTCTTTCGGAAGGCTTTCATCGGCAGCTGCAAGTGAATGATATCTTGCGACCGTTATCCTTGTACTGCCTAAGCCTTTAAATAATGTAGTTTCTGTATCTACACTTATCTTGGAGCTCTTGCCGTGCATCAGTTTTTTCGCATGTACTATGTCGGCTCCGTATGCCATGCATATGGCCTGATGCCCGAGGCAGACTCCGAGGATCGGGATCTCTCCTTTTATGTTTTTGATCAGCTCTACTATGATGCCTGCATCTTCAGGTCTTCCGGGTCCCGGTGAGATTATGATGTGTTCGGGCTTTAACTGTCTTATCTCTTCCACTGTCATCTCATCGTTTCTTATCACCTTTATTCCCGGATCCATCTCTCCTATATATTGGAAGAGATTGTATGAAAAACTGTCGTAATTATCTATCAGCAGATTCATCATTCCACCTCCCCTGCAAGCGTTAACGCGGTCATCGTTGCTTTTGCTTTGTTGATGCATTCCTGATATTCCTTCTCGGGATCGGAATCGGCTACGATGCCGGCGCCGCTTCTTACAAATACTTTTCCGTTCTTCTTATATGCGATGCGGATAGCGATGCAGGTGTCCATGTTTCCGGTAAAATCTATATAGCCTATGGCGCCTCCGTAGATCCCTCGTTTGTTGCCTTCCAGTTCTCCTATCAGCTCGCAGGCTTTGATCTTGGGCGCACCGGAAAGTGTTCCTGCGGGAAGTACTGCTTCTATAGCATCAAGTGCATCTTTATCATCCCTTATCTTTCCTCTTACCGTGGAACCTATATGCATCACATGTGAGAATCTCTCTATGCTGTGAAGTTTTTCCACTTCCACCGTTCCGAATTTACTTATCTTACCCAGGTCGTTTCTTCCGAGATCTACGAGCATGTTGTGTTCTGCAAGTTCTTTTTCATCTTTTAAGAGTTCTTCTTCAAGAGCTCTGTCTTCTTCCTCGTTCTTTCCCCTAGGCCTTGTTCCTGCCAGAGGGAAGGTATGGAGTATGCCATTCTCCAGCTTGACCAGTGTCTCGGGTGAAGCACCGGCTACTTCCATATCCGTACCAGAGAAGTAGAACATATAGGGTGAAGGATTGATGGTCCGGAGCATTCTGTAGGTGTCCAATAAACTTCCTTCAAAAGGAGCGCTTAATCTGTTGGATAAAACGATCTGGAAGATGTCGCCTTCAAAGATATGAGTCTTTGCCTTCTCTACCATATCGCAGAATCTTTCTTTATCAAAGAGAGCCGTGATCTCACCTGTCATCTTACCGGCAGAGCTGTCGGTCTTCTTTCCTGTCTTCACCAGCTCTTTAAGTTTCATAAGCTCTTCGACTGCTTTGTTATATCCGGCTTCGCCTTCCTTTAAATCCATGTTTACTATGAAGATCAGCTTCTGATGCAGGTTGTCGAAAGCGATGACTTTATCAAAGAGCATCAGATCTACATCATAAAACTTCTCGGAATCATCGACATCTTTTTTGATCTCAGGCTCGCTGTATGCAAAATAATCAAATGCGAAATATCCTACGAGACCGCCGGTAAAAGTAGGAAGACCTTCCAGCTGAGGACTCTTATGCTCTGCAATGATGCGACGGATCTCGGAAGAGGGATCCTTGGTCTCGATCTTACGATCACCTATCTGCATCTGTCCGTCGATGCAGTTGATGCAGAGCTTGGGATCGAAGCCAAGGAATGTATATCTTCCCCAACGCACATCAGCGCTTGCCGACTCCAGCATGTAGCAGTGTTTCGAAGCAGCTTTAAGTTTTTTCAGCACCTCGATAGGTGTGATGAAATCAGAAAGGATCTCAAGACATATGGGCATTATCTTATACTCGCCCTTTGCGCTCACTTCCTTCATGATATCCAAAGAGGGATATATCTTTTCCATGACTGTTCCTCCTACAAACAAAAACGCCCTTGACAGAATGATTCTTTTCTGTCAAGGACGAATAATCTACTATCCGCGGTGCCACCTTGATTCCCGAAAATGACTTCGGGCGCTTCAGGATACCTGCATATCCCCGGCAACTAACGTATGCCTTCACGTCACGGATACTTGGGATCACTCCTGTTCCCCATGCCCTCGGCGGCCCATATAAGAGTTCTCACTCACGCATCCCTCATACCATCCGGCTCCCACCGTCCCGGACTCGCTGTGGCGATAAAATGCTTTTTCTTCCGCTTCACAGGTTTCTTATGTCACTAAGGATT
>JAEEGL015006289.1_pt1 | contig 49757 bp, 42 predicted proteins | sample 9134231 | NCBI WGS metagenome assembly JAEEGL01 (sample SAMN16246548, study PRJNA631951) | gut metagenome | biome: gut microbiome; feature: rumen; material: fiber-attached | host: Bos | place: Iran: Karaj | collected 2018-10 | reverse complement strand
TTTCCGGCCCCATTTACTCCTAAAAGTGCAAATATTTCACCTCGTTTAATACTTAAATCAATTTCATTTACAGCTACCTTATCCTTAAATTTTTTTGTTAATTTTTTTGTTTTAATCGCAATCATTGTTTATTGTCTCCTTTTGAAAAAACTTTATCAGACAAATCTTCAATTGCATCTGCTTTTAATAGCGCAATACCTTTTTCTTTATCACATAATACGATAATAGAATCCCCAGAATTGATATCAAACATATCCCTTGCTTCCTTTGGAATTACAATTTGTCCTTTTTCTCCAACTTTAGCAATACCTACAAATTTATCTTTCATATAAGCCTCTTCTAAGTATAACTAGTTATACTTTTCATACTTAATTATACTTGTATTATTCTTAAAAGTAAACATATTAGAAACTCGAAATATTACGAGTTTTTCAATCTAAAAATCAACCCCAAAATCTGAGATGATACAACACAAGTGCTTATAAGTTTAATATTCAGGATTACAACAAAATAAGGCTTCCTAGAGCCTAGAGTATGGTGCGAGCGAAGAGACTCTAACTCTCGACCTCTTCCTTGGCAAGGAAGCGCTCTAAACAACTGAGCTACGCTCGCGCATGTATTTATTGTAACACATACTATGATTTTTGGGAAGAATTAATGCGATTATGCCACCCTTTGCCAATCTTTGCCAAGAAAAGTATTTTGACTTTGGTTGATGATTGCTTGCACGACAGTATCTCTATTCATAGCGTATTCCATGGCGGCTTTTTCACCAGCATCGGTATCAGCCAGTTTTTTAGCTTCATTGTATGCATTATTAATATAACGTTCCATTGCTATGATGCTTTTTTTCGCGACCACTAACTCTTCCTGATTCATATACTTGATTTCTTCCTCGGTAAGATTATCTAGCATTTGACGAATATCAGTAGCTTGCTCTTTTAACTCTATTAACGCACACCATTTTGCACACAATCTGGCCCCATTATATTTATCTTCCGGCAAGGAATCTTTGTCTGCAAGCCTCTCTGCTAAATCTTGAGAATATCCGACGACAAACCTTGGCATAACCTGAATCCTGCCCTTTTCAAACATTGGCTTCTCATCGACGTTGAGTGTATTTTTATCTTCGCAATACTTAGCAGAAGTAAACCCAGGTATTTTAAGTCCATATCTATTTCTGAGAGATAAGGATCTATCGAATTCTGAAACTTGCTCTGGAATATCTTTCTTTTTCCCATATACATGCCTCCACCTAAACTTCTTTGCTATATCATCGTGGTCGGTATTGTATGTTAAATCGACTGCAAAAGGTAGTGTTTTGTGGCCAGTTAGTTCATTGCTAAACACCCCAATCATATCGATATGATTAAAAACATCGTCAATTTCAGAGGTAGGAAAAGTAGTTAGTGCCAACCAATCAGGGTCATCGCCGTACGACTTATCTTCGCTAAACCAATCGTCCATTTCCACCATATCAGTAAAAGTTATCTCGAGTAGTTTTGCATCGGAACGTTCTTCAGCTTTATTATAAAATGGAGAGTTTTTAAAACTTTTTAGCCGACCAATATCACTTTCAACTTCACCTTCTGAGTAAACTGTACCCTTAAAATCCTCTGGGTATGGTGTCATATCCTTCAGAACTCTCTCTATACTCGAAAGCGTACTTGGTGAATTAGGGTCGACCATAAATATCTCCTATTTAGAATTTGTTGTCATAATTATATCATGAAAAAGGCTCACCGAATGGTGAGCCGCAGGAGGCTTAGTCTTCGTTGTCCTGAGGGAAAAAATGCTCAGCAATCCATATAAGGACACTAGTGACGAAACGATCCTGATAGTTGTGGTTTGAGGAAGCAATCTTAATTTCGATAATTCCTCGTTTAAAGAGTTTTTCGTTTGTTGCTACATACATGGTATGGTGTGATCTCATCTCTACGATGTTGTTCAGCTCATTCCATGTGTCTGTAGAAAGAAATTTTTGGTACTTTGCCGCTGGGTAGCGAATCTCTACGTTAGCCGGACGGCCCTGTACTGGAATCTCGCAAACAGAAAAGGTAAATCGTTTATGAGTCGCATTCCATTTGGAGACAAATTCGGATATGCTCACGAAATCCCCTCCAGCTTAACGATTCTTCTGTTATTGAAGAAGTTTTGGACCATCTTCGAAATGTCGTCTTCTCCGTAGCCATTTTCGGCAAGTCTTTCCAGAAAGCTGTATGCTCTGGACAGGTCATCAGTGTCCACGAATACTTCTTCAGGGTTATCTACAGAGAAGACCCCTTCAGTCTTTCGTGATGATTCTATTTTGATCTTTTTGCCGAGATGAGCAAGACACGGATCGGCATCTCTGAACTCAAGCAGACTTTCGGATAAGAAATGAGTAAAATCGGAGCCAAGCTCCATTTTTCCTCCTTCAATAAATCCAATAAGGATTTCGTGTATCTTATCGTATTCGCCTCTTCTTGCGAGCTCATTCTGGGTACAGATAGTCAGAAACATGTTTCTGCGTTCAAGCCCCATCTGATATAACTCGATAACGTCCTGCGTACAGTGGATGCTACCTACCAGCTCACTGGCTGGCAGATTCTCAAAAATTTTCTTCATGTAAACACTCCTTTTTAATGTACTAGCTTTTTGAGCTGTTTAGTATTATAGCATATTTTTTACTATTTTTCAATAGTTTTTTGGGACTTTTTTTATTTTTGTATCTGTTGGCCTCTGTTGCATCTTAATGTTTTTTATTATTTTACTATTGACTTTTTTGCAATTGTGTGCTATAATGGAGGTTATGATTCGATAAAACGAATCACGATCGTTAACTTCGTTTGGTAGAAATCAATCGCAGTGTAGGGTTTTTGTTTCTCAATAAAAGTCCTATTCTGCGATTGATATCTAAATTTATAAGAGCAAAGGGCTAGTGACCCTTCTTCTAGATTGATTCGCGCTTTGGATGAAGAACAAAAATATTTTTAAAGGAGAATTTGCCATGAAAATGACTACTTCAAAAACGTTCGAGACCAAAACCAATATCTGCGGCCTGACTAAACTGACCGCGGGTCAGAATCTCATTAAGGCTATCACCGGCGCCGATGCTCCTATCGGCATTCTTGAATGTCGCTATGACGAGCTTTTCAAAATCTTCGCACTGGCACTTACGCCCGAGGAAATCGACCTTGTTGACAAGGGTTACGGATTCCGCTGCGAAAGGCTCTCCCAGAAGGAGATCGCTGCTCAGCTCAATGTGATGCCTATAGAGGTATCCACAATGATGCATGTTTGCATCGAGAAGCTGAAAAGGTCGCCCTTTAAGAGCCAGATCAAGAAGCTCTCCGCCTCTGTTGAGGATGTCGAAGCCTTGATCAAGGATCTCAGCAGTAAAGAGCTTGTACGAGTGTACAACGATGAGTTGGCACATAAGTACAACAATGCCGTAGAAATGGCCAAGCGTTCAGACGCTGTCGCGGAAGCGGCCAAGGCCGAAGCCTCAAAGCTTTCCTACGACAACCAGAAACTGCAGGAGCAGAATGCTGAGTTGAAAAAACAGCTCGATAAGGCGGCCGCCCTCTGCGCCAAGCTTTCAGGCCAGGCTGAGAAAGTGAAGGTCCTTGAGGCCACGCTGCGTTCCGCAGCGAATTCACTGAATAAGGCTGTATCTGCACTTGATGTCAATAAGGAAGGGGATGAGCTGAAAGACCTCGGTCTTATAGCAGAAACCCGTTCAGCGCTTGCTAGCGTTGGCATTCACACTGTAGAGAAGCTCTGTTCGCTCTCATCCCAAAACCTGTCCAAGCTTGGACTGGGAAGCTACGTAAAGGAAATTTCAATGAAGCTCAAAAGAAAGGGGCTTCATCTCCGAAACGTTGCATAACCCCAAACGAAGAACCCCAAAACCCCCGCAAATACCCCGGGGGTTCTTCTTTTTTTATAATTCTTCGATTTTTACACGAGTTTGCTTTGTAGTGTCACGATCGCGGACGGTAACAGTGTTATCATCTAAAGTATCAAAATCTATTACAACACATTTTGGTGTGCCGATTTCGTCTTGTTTGCGGTAGCGTTTGCCAATATTGCCAGAATCATCCCAAGTAACATAGGTGTATTTTTCGCGAAGTTTATTATAAACTTCCTTGGCCTTTTCTACGAGCTCTGGTTTGTTTTTGAGAAGTGGCGAAACACAAAAACGATATGGTGCGAGATGTTCTGGGAGTTTTAGAACGATGCGGCTATTGCCGTCGATTTCGTCTTCGGTATAGGCTGTAGAAAGAATTGCAAGGAAGAGGCGTTCGACACCCATGGACGGTTCGATTACGTGTGGGACGATAGTCTCGCCGGTGTTTTTGTCGCGATATTCCATAGATTTACCGGATTCTTTTTCGATGTTTTTAAGATCGAAATCAGTACGATAGGCTAGACCCATCAATTCTTCTTCGCCGTTTGGATATTCGAACATAAAATCAACGGTGCGTTTGCTATAATGGGCGCGATCTTCGGGAGCGACTTCAAGAAAATTAATATTTTCAATATTTAGGCCCATGCGAGTTTTTAGGAAATTCTTGAAATCATTCAAGACATTTTCGAACTCGGTTTCCCAAGAATCTGGGTGGACAAAGTATTCAAGCTCGAGCTGATAGCATTCACGATCGCGCAAGATGAAATCACGCGGGGAGATTTCATTCCTGAAAGCTTTTCCCTCCTGAGCGATAGCAAATGGTAGATTTGGATAGATGGTATCAAGAACGTTTTTGTAATTCGTGAAGATACCTTGGGCAGTTTCTGGGCGAAGGTAGGCAGTATTTTTCTCGGCGAGTTCTGGGTTATTAGACGTATCTTCTGGCAAAACGGCGCCAACGTGAGTAGAAAACATCATGTTGAACTTGCGGATTTCACTCCAATTTTCTTTGCCACAAACTGGGCATTTGGTGTGGGTGGCGAGAAATTCTTCGGTAGTGACGGATTCGGAGATTCCTTCAGCAATTTTATCGGCACGGAAACGGGATTTACATTCTTTGCATTCTACGAGCGGATCGGCAAAGGTATCTAAGTGACCAGATGCCTTCCACGTGCGTGGGTTCATCAGAATTGCAGCATCAACGCCATAAGCGTTATCCTTTGAATCAACAAAGTAATGCCACCATTCATTTGTGATTTTCTTTTTCAACATTACGCCGAGCGGGCCAAAGTCCCAAGTGCCGGCCATACCACCGTATACTTCGCTGCCTTGGAAAATAAAGCCGCGGCGTTTACATAAACTTACAATATCTTCTAATTTTGCCATAGCTTAATTATATCACGCTTTAATCACAGACCTTGCGATATAGAGAACCGACGGGAGCATACCCTCAATATTTTTGACTTTTTCGACAATTTCGAGTTTTGACGCAATCATTAGGCGCATTAGTTTGATTTCATTTTTACCAATATTACCCCCGATTTTTGGCTCCAAAGCTTCTTCTACGCTATTCCAAACGTAAGTTTGACCTTCTTCTAATTTATTACCGGAAACATCGCGGTGAATATTCAAAACTTCGCCCTTAACTCGAGCAAGATTAAATAAAAACCAACTTTCGATAAGCGACAAATTATAGTTTTTATCAATGGCTTCTAAAGCTTGCTCGGTGAGTGAGAAAAACTCTGGGCTATCTATGGTTTCGGCGGCTTGATTGATTTTTTTCAGAATGAGAGAGCCGAGTTCTAATTTAGTAACGTCGGTGACGATGTTTTGATAGTATTTCAAAAGCTTGGCGCTAGTTACAATGCCAAATTCGTCTTTGCCTTGATGAATGACGATATCCGAAAGGCAGAAAAGTTCGATGCCGCCAGCAAGTTTGGATTTTTCTCTGCGCACGCTTTTGGCCATAGCAGAAAACTTGCCCTCGGGAGTAATAAAAGTAAGAATACGATTAGCTTCGCCGTAGTTAGTGCGACGAAGAATGAAGGCTTTGGTCCGCAAATCTTTTGGCATAGGCGGTGATCTCCTTTGGATACATAGTATCCTTATTTAACTTTCCAACTACTCCATACTCGGAGAGATCTTGGTCTTTTAGATTAAGCGAAGAAATAATCACTACTGGGATTTTAGCGGTATCGGAATATGAGGCGAGCTCGTTTAAAAAAGTGAAACCGTCTGGGCCGGAAAGCAAAATATCTAAAAAGATTAGGCCCGGCATGTTTTGATCTATATTTGCCATAGCCTCGATGGCATTGGAAAAAATTTTCGTTTCGTAATCTTTGCAAGCTTTCGCGATGCATTCGGCCATAATTTTATCGTCTTCGATAATATAAATCATCCAAACAAACTCGCTTGTTTAGAAATTGGTAACTCAACAAAAAAGCTGGTGCCATCGCGATGTCTCACGGCGCCAACTTCGGCGTTCATGTATCTTGAAAAAGTTGATGCGATATATAGACCGAGGCCTGAGCTGCCTGGGCGCATAGCGATGCTAACTGGTTTTTCAATCCAGCCACGTTTCATTTCGCGCCAAACGTCCATTGGAAGCGCTGGGCCAAAATCCCTAACGCCAACTCGCACTCTACCGTTGTGATCTTGTACGGTGAGTTCGCTCAATGTTTCTTGGTCAGAATAATGCATGGCGTTGAGACAAAAATTGTAAACTACGCTATGGAGAAGATCACTGTTTGCAATTACTAATCTAGACTGATTAGTATAGCGGATGTTGAGTTCGCGATTATTGAATCGGAAAAGATGTTTTAGTTCCGCTACAACATCGTCGCAAACGCCACGCACGCTGACTGGCTCCATTTTAAACAAACCGTCTTCTAAGTGTGCGATTTTGGTAAGATCGTTTACTTGTTTAATGGCGCGCTCGGACACATCGATAATTTGCGAGCGGACATGGGAATTAGCATCTTGATTTTCGAGATCAAGAGACAAAGCAAGCTGACGAATAAGCGACATGGGAGCTTTCAGCTCATGGGCCGCTATCAAAATACTAGACACCTCGCTTTCCATGAGGTAATTATAGCATAGGATTAGCTATTGTATTTGATACTATTGATAATTTTGTCAAAGTCTTCACCAAAGAGTTCAGAATCTGTTTGAAGAACCACCGTTTTATCCCTGATCTTTAAAACGGCAATTCTGCCAACAAGTTGGTTTGGCAACGTGCCAGAATAAACGTTAACTGATCCGCCGTTAATTTCTCTAACTTCTAATCGTAATGAGCCATTTTGAATCGAACCATCATATCCTCTAGTCACGTCTTCGAACGATCTGTTATAAATGAAAATTCTTAAGGCGTAGATTGTATTATTTGAAATAGCATGTATTTCAACTGGGTTCATATAGGCTTCGTAGTCACCGCCGTTCGCAGCGTCTCTAGCAATATAGAGACTCCAGGTTTTTGGATATTCAAATGATAATTCCCCATAATCAACTGGGCCAAGGAAGCTCCTGAATGGTTGTTTTTCTCTTTCGGCAAATTCTTTCTCAAGTTCCTCTGCTTTTTTGTTTTCAGCGATTGCGACGGCTTGGCTAATTTGGCCTTCGACATTCGTAGTAGCATCATTTAATTGTGAAAAAAGAAAGATGCTAAGGATTAATAAACCCAAAGCAACAAGCGAAACTATAGCTAGCGCTGCAGTTTTCATCATTGATGATGACCCATGTGAACGACTAGGAACGGGATCATAACCATAACCACCATAATTATTTGGTGTAGGAATTGGGTTTGAAATAATATGCTGATTATCCATATGTCTATTATAGCATAAGCATTATTTTTTAGATATATTATTTGATTTCTGTGCCGCCCCATTCTATGACGGAGTAGCCTTTTCGCTCGGTTTTTTCTAGTTTTTGCTCATCAACTACGATTTTTTGGTTTAGTGGTTTATATTCCATTAGTATACGAATGGTAGTGTCTGGTTTTGGCGAAACTTTTAGCGGCATCCACTCTTCTATTTCTGCAGTGGTGGCAAATCGAATGTAGTTGTATTTATTATTCTCCATTTTCGGTAGCCAATAGATAATAAATTCATTAGCTTCCCTTTCATTTAGGCCTAAAACTTCTAGTTTTTCTTCAAGAAATTTAGCAGTCTCCTCTCCTGCTACAACAAATCCTTCGTCTTTTTGATCTATGTCATTAATACCTTCCCAGTATAAGCCGTAGTATTCTCTGTTATTCGATATTAATGTGCCGTCCGGTTTTGCAATAACTCGCCAACCGGCCTTTTCGTCATACTTTGGGTAAGTGGTAGTAAGAAGTTCTGGCCTACCGAGCTCAACATTAATCTCCGTTTCTTTTTCTGGATAGAGATAGATCATCGGTTTATATACCGTGTTCGGATCGCACATTGGATTGTTCTCTTCAATTTCTATTGTCCTGATTATGTCGGTTTTAGCAACAAGATCTTTTTCAGCTTCAACTAAAATAATATAAACCTCAATCGAGCAAGGTCCACATCCACCGTCATATCCAATTTCTATTGTTACGACATCTCCGTTTTTACTGACATCACTAATGCGATTGAAGCTGCCACCGCACCAGTACTTTTCAAAATATGTAGCAATTAGATCGTGTTTTTCAAAATAATCTTCATTTAGTTCATCTGGTTTATAAAGCTCTGGCGTTTCTGGGGCTGGGATTGGTGCTATATAGCCGCAATCTGTATCACCTGATCCATTTATACAGTCGGTTGGTTCGTTATAAACCGCATCGTCTGGCGGTAGAGGATACGACGTAGCATAATGCGCGCCTATACCATCATAAAAATCTTGAAGATCAGAATAGCTCGATATTACTTTTACCGAGTCGACGTATTCTATTAAGCTATCACTGTAATTATAATCTTCTAAAATCACATAGGAATTAACTTCGCTAATATCTTCCTCTTCAACTGGCTGTTCTGGTGTTTCTGGTTTATTAGCAAAAACCAACACGATAATTATAGTGGCGACCAAAACTGCAATTGCAAAAATTGCCGCAATTATAATTGGTAAATATTTGTTCTTTGGTTTTTGTTCCTGCTTTGGCGCTGCTTGCTCTACTATTTCGTTGCCCATATTTCCTCCCTAATTATTTTTGCTAAAGTCTTCAGACAAAACTGTGACTTCGTTTTTTAGACTATTTAAATCTTTTTTAATTTCTTCGGCCAGTTTGATTGAACTTCTGTATTTTTCCGTAGCATGGTCGAGCGAAAATTCGTCGCCGTAGAACCAATCTATTTCTTGATTTAATTGTTCGATTTTTTGATCGATTGTTTTATCTTGATTTAACATCCTTGATCTCCGCCTTAATTTCTTGTTTTTCTGTTGTGATTTTTACAACGTTTCCTGGTGAGACTTTGCCACTTAGAATAGCGTAGCCTTGCCTTAAAACTTTCTCAGGGTTTAACGCTTCTAGGATTTTAATGGAACTTTCTAGTTTGCTATTAATAGCGTCAATTTCTAGGATAATTTTTTGTCTCAGTTCTTTAATGCTATCGTTAATACTATCTTCGGCTTGCCTGATTTTATCTTGCAAAATGTTGCTGACACGCATAATGTTTTCGTTGATTTTGGTGACTTCTGTCTTTTTATCTCTCGTTAACATTTGCGCGACGTTTGATGGCGTGGAGCCGCGAAGATCTGCGGCAAGATCAGACAATGACTCGTCTACTTCGTGACCAATTCCAGTAATGACCGGGATTTTGCTCGCAGCAATTTCGCGTACCAGTAACTCATCATTAAATACGGCAAGGTCATCTGCACTGCCACCGCCACGAATAATTGCAATAATATCTACTTCGCCATGTTCGTTAAAATACTTTAAAGCGTGAACAATTTGCTCGGCAGCGCCAAGTCCTTGCACTTGCACGTGAGCGACATCGATTTTTAATCCACCCCAACGTTCATCGATGATTTTAATAAAATCGGCGTAGCCTGCAGCGCCAGTGGAAGAAATAACGCCAATCCTTTTGATATTTGCTGGCATTGGGCGTTTTTTAGAAGAGTCGAAAATACCTTCTTTTTCTAGTTTGGCCTTCAATAACTCAAAACTTTTTTTAAGATTTCCCTCTCCGATCGGCATAACTTCTCTTATAGTAAAAGAGAATTTACCCCATTTAGTGAGTTTTGGCGTACCTCTCAACATAACGGTCATACCGTCTTCAATCGGCATGCGCATTTGATATAAGCTCATAAAACAATTAATGCTCGATTCTTCGTCTTTAAGATCGAAAAATACCCATTTGCCTTGGTTTATTTTGAAACTTGAAACTTCGCCTTTTAGAATGATTTCTGAAAAAGAGAGATCTAGGGTTTGATTACAAATATCAACGAATTGTGAGACGGTGAAAACTGGTTTCTCGCTCATTTAGCAGTCGCTTTTTTATCTTTACCGATCTTCGAGATTGCGTTTTGATAAAAACCGTAGCCGCTAAGAATGGTGCTGCCAAGAACGATCACACGTGTCATTACAACGATGGTGCCGGCAAGAGCTAGCTCAACGCCAAGTTGGCTCATGATGCCTGCCATACCGAGCTCATATAGACCATAAGGGATGATGGCACCAAGTACTGAACCGATAGCCTCGCCAATCATGATTTGTGGGAGTAGCCATGGGTGACCAAGACTAATGGAGACGACCCAATAAGTAGCGATTTCTAGAAAACTATATAAAATGCCCCAAAGAATTGGTTTAATCAGCATCCTTTTATGACGCCTAGCTGTCATCAAGTCACCATGAATATCGGTGAGATATTTATCAATTGTTTCGTATTTAACCACAACACGTTTTTTACCGAAAGTGATTTTTCTAACTATGAAGTTACAAAAGCTGGTGATATGTTTGGAAAAGGAATGAATCCACTTAAGGTTACTGGCAACCACCAAAATGATTGCTATTGCGCCTACAATTGCTAAACTAATAAGGATAGTGGCTAAAATTACCCATTTCCCTTTGTCTGGAACTTCGCCAAATAATAGCAAGAATAAAATTGCGACAAAAGTTTGAAGCTGATTAGCACAAATTGTAATAATATAGCGAAGTGCATACATGAAACTGGTTTGACCAGGTGTAGCTCCGAATTTATTAAGACGCCAGGTGATATAGCCAAGCCCGCCAAAACCCCCGGCTGGCACGGCATGGTTGACAAAATTTAGTTCCAATGAAACACGCATCAGCTCCCACGAGGCAATTTTTTTAGCGTCCTTTTTAGCAGCCATATAAGAGAAAAACATCTGCCCGCAGCAATAATACATAAAAAGCTGTTCCGGAATTAATAATAGTAAAACAAAGATGTTTGTTTCGCTTAGGTGATTAACCGCTTCTTTAATGTCGTCGAAGTTTTTCCAAACAACTACGGCTACTAAAATAAGAGTAAGAATTGTTAAAACTGAACGGGCAGATAGTTTAAATTTTCGCTTAGACATAAGAGAATTATAACACACTGTGTTATAATTATGGTAATGAAATATCTAGCAATTCTTGGGCGCCAACCAAAGATTTCACTCGCCGAGCTCGAAAGCCTTTTTGATACGGTCGAGCCTATATCCGAGAACTTAGCAACATTTGAAAGTGGTAACTCGCCAAACATTAATAGACTTGGTAGCGTGTTAAAAATTGGAGAAAAGATTGAATCTAGCCCTTTAGAATTTTTGTCTGGCGTGGCTAAGGGTAAGGTCACTTTTGGAATTTCTGATTATTCTAGAGGCGCGAATGCTTATAAGACTAACGGCGAGGCATTAAAACTTAAGAAAATTTTGGTTCGTCACGGAATAAAAGCGCGGGTTTTGCAGAATAAAACCGCTGCTCTTTCGACCGCAACCTCGCACCATAATCAAATTGGCGAAAAAGATGGGCATTTTGAGTTGATTAAATATGGGAAAACCTGGTGGAATGTAATTGGAGTGCAAAATATTACGAGCTATGCCAAAAGAGACCAAGCAAGGCCTGCGCGCGACGCCAAGGTTGGTATGTTGCCACCGAAACTTGCCCAGATTTTGATTAATTTATGCGGGGATTTACCTAAAAATTCAGTACTTTTAGACCCATTTTGCGGCACTGGAGTAGTTTTGCAAGAAGCAATGCTGCTTGGCTATATACCCTATGGCACAGATTTAAGTGAGAGGATGATTGAATATAGCAAAAAGAACTTAGATTGGCTTGCAACAGAGAAAAACTTGACAAATCAAAGCACTTATGCTAAAATGGAATTATGCGTCGGCGACGCGATGGATTTTGATTGGTCCAAAGATATAGATGCGGTCGCCTGTGAAACTTATCTGGGGAGTCCAATGTCTAAACCCCCAGTAGAAATTAAATTAAAGGAAGAAAAACAGGGGTGTTCTGCAATTATTCTCGGGTTTTTGAAAAATCTTGCCAAACAGGTAAAAACTGACACTCCAGTAGTGATCGCTGTCCCCGCTTGGCTAAGGCCTGACAAGAGTTATTCTCGCCTGAATATGCTTGACGAAATAGATAAGCTGGGGTATAATCTTATAAGATTTAAGAATGTGAGTCAGAGAGATTTGATCTATCATCGAGATGGTCAGGTTGTGGCTCGAGAAATAATAGTATTAAGGAAAAAATAATATGTCACATGTTAAAGCTGGTGGTACCGCGAAGAACGTCCACAATAATGCCGGCCAACGCTTAGGCGTCAAACGTTTTGGTGGCCAAAAAGTCAAAAATGGCGAAGTTTTGGTACGCCAAACTGGTAGCACTAAAATTGCTGGCCCTGGGACTTATATGTCTCGTAACTTCACGATTCATGCCGCAAAAGATGGTGTAGTTGTTTTTGTAAAAACCAAAAAGACTCATTTCTCTGGCAAATCTTTGCCACGTGTTCGCGTAGAAGTTCACTAAAACTAGATTCTAGAAACTGTTTATGTTAAAATACTGCCATGGGCAGTATTTTAATTGTTGGAAATATAGTAAAAGATATATACCTTAGGCTAGACGAGCGGCAGAATGTTTTTGAAAAAGATTCCAACAATGTGCCTTGGCTTAATTTAGGATTTGATGGATCTTCACATAAATTCTTTAGACGCACTAGCGTATATGGCGGTGCGGCTGTCACACTCGAAGTGCTGAACAAGTTTGGTGTTGACGCCGAAATTTCAGGTGCAAAATTAAGATACGAAAATGGTGAGTTGGTTGAAAACGACCAGAAAACTTCCGATTATCGCTATGTTTTATGTAGTGGTGAGAAGATTAGCTATTTTGTGCCAAGCACTAGGACCCATACTAGTTTAAGTGCACCATCGAGGCCGGTTGATTGGGTGTTTATTGATAAATCCGCCACGATAACCACCGCATTAGTTGAATCATTAGAAACCTTTTTTGCGGTTTCAAAAAATACCAGATTGGCCGTATATGTGTCAAAAGATGCATCGGAAGTTGCTAGAAATTTAGCTAAAAGAGCAACTTTAATTTTTTCAGAAATTACACCACCAAAAGAACTGGTGGATAGGACTTTTATTATCAAAAACGATACAATTTCAATCAATGATGATAAAGTAACTTGGAATTTAGCTAAAACCGATATGCTTACACATCTTACTGTCCACTCTATTGCGGCAGCTTCGATTATTGGAGCTTTATTTAGTGGCAAAAATAAACTAGAGTCAATGGACCTTGCTAAGGCAAATGTTGAGAATGCTTCGCTTGCAGGCGCCTTAGACATTAAAAAACTTGAAGAAATTGTTAAAAAAGAGAAATCTGAAGAGATAGATCTTGAAATGATGGCAAAAAGTTTGATGACACTGAAAAAAGGTATCCTTGCGGCGGATGAATCTGGTGGCTCAATTCATAAAAAATTTGAATCAATGAATATACCGGATGATTTCGAGCATCGCCGTGATTATCGCAATATTTTCTTCACTACTAAAGATCTAGAAAAATTTGTTTCTGGAGTAATTCTGTTTGATGAGACTGCAAAACAAAAAGCAGATAACGGACAAAATTTTGTGGAATTTTTGACCTCTCGTGGAATCATCCCTGGCATTAAAGTCGACCAAGGTTTGGCTGATTTACCGAATTCTTCTGAGAAATATACTAAGGGCTTGGATGGCTTAGATGAGAGATTAAAAGAGTATTATCAAATGGGGCTCAGGTTTGCAAAATGGCGTGCAGCATTTGAGGTCACCGAGTCTACGCCAACAGAAAATGCGATTGAAAAAAATTGCGAGATTTTAGCGAAGTATGCCCTTTTATGCCAACAGACTCATATCGTGCCAATTGTGGAACCAGAAGTTGTGCATGATGGTAATTATTCGGCTAAACACTGCGCTCTATTAACTGGCAAGATTTTAGATGTTTTATTTGAAAAATTGAAAGAATTAGGCGTGAGATTAGAAGCCTGCATTCTGAAGTGCAATATGGTCCTTGCGGGCAAACAATTCGAAACCCAATCAACTCCTGGTGAAGTTGGTGAGTTGACGGCAAAAACATTGAGGGATCATGTACCTAAAGAACTCGCAGGCGTGGTATTCCTTAGCGGCGGACAAGGCGTGGAGCAATCCACAGACAACCTGCAAGCCGTGACAAACCAAGGACCGTTCCCATGGCCGGTAACATTCTCATTTGCAAGAGCATTACAAGGGCCGGCGCTTGAGGCGTGGCTCGGAGATAATAATAATGCCGATAAAGCCCGCTCCGCCTTCTATGATAGGCTCGTTGCGAATACAAACGCGCTAATAAAACACTAATTAAATAACCAAGGAAAACTATCTGGGACACGCTCGAGGCCGCTCGGCCAAGCTTATGGTCCCAGATGGTATTTTCTTGGTTTTTATTATTCAGCTTTTTCTTCGCTAGATTCTTCTGGTTTGGAGCCGTTGTCTGCAGGAACATCGGCTGCATCAACTGAAGTTTCTTCAGCTGCTTCAGCCTCACGAGCAGCAGCTTCTGCGGCTGGGTCATAAAGATTAGCAATGACGGTTTCTTTATCTAGCTCCTTATCGGCAAGCTCTACGCCCTTTGGAAGAACCAAATCGGCAATAGTGATTTTATCATCGAGCTCGTTCATATTAGCAGCGTCGACTGTGATTTCTTTCGGAAGATCAGCTGGTTTGGCCTTAACATCGATTTCTTCAAGCGTATGCAAAAGAGCGTAGTGCTTTTTGTTGGCCTCGGAAGTCTCGAAGTTGATAATGACGATAGGAGTTGTAGCTTCAACGACATCAGTAGCAGAAACGGCTTGAAAATCGATACTAATAATCTTTCTGCTAACTGGATCGACAGAAACATCTTTGACAATAGCCATTTGTTTTTTATCATCAATGGCTAGGTTGACTGGGGAGTGGTAACCTACTACTTTTAGTACTTTTTCGGTTTCAACATAACCAGATTGTGCTAGAATATTATCTTTTTTTGCACCATAGATGACAGATGGAATTAAACCATTGGCACGGAGCGTTTTGATTTTTTTGCCGACTACGGTACGTTTTTCGAGTTTGAGTTGATTTTCAGACATATTTAATAATTCCCTTCTTCTTATATTTTACACTATTTTTAACCTTAAAACAAGTCACGGTTATTTCTTTCACCAAAACCTTCCTAGTGTTTTTGTTCCTGTAAAAATCACGGCAATACATGAAAATATACTCATAATGCTAGTTAGAATAAATGGTCCCAGGTTTTGTTTTTGCTCTGTAATTGAATCTATTTCTATGTTAAAAGTTTCGTCATAGTTTTCAAACCAATCATGACACGATACTTTATAAGTACCGTTTTCGAAAAAGGTTAATTCATAGTCATTACTTTCACGCCTGTCGACAATGATATCTTCTCGATTGGTGACCAGTATTACCTTAGCTTGTCTATTATTTTTATCTGTTTCATATCTAACATAGACTTCTGGATTAACCGTGTATAGATTGTAAAAGAATTGGTCGGTATATGGGATTCTAGTATCTAAATAATCTTCAATTTGAGAGATACCGTAACCCATTGGTTCTCCCCATTTTGCCTTATCTTTTTCAATTGATGATTTTGGAATTTTTGATTCAAACTCATAAAACTTATCCATGATGTTTTCTTTAGTAAGTATAGTTTTGCGTAACGCGAAATACCGATTAGCAAGTTCGTTCGGAAAGTTTTTATGTAGTCTTTCGAAGAGCAAATTAGTATTTATACCACTTTGCTCTTCGTAGTCTAAAAGTTGATTAGAATTTACGCCCCATGAAGCATTAAGGTCGAATAATGATAAAAACCATTTTTTACCATCATATGATCCTACTAACATGTTTTTTCCGACATTATCTACTAAGTCTGCGAATTCAGCCATTACATAATAATTAAGTAAATTATCTAAATCAAAATAGTCATTAACTCTCTGTTTGAAATCATCATCTGCGCTATGCATTACAAAATCAATAGCCTGATTTAGTTGGGAAACGGCATATCCTTCGTCATCGCCCAATTCAAAATCCCACGTGCTATCGAAGCTAATTTTATTTCTAAACATGTTTGATTCTTCGCACCAGTCGCTGCTAAATAATATATTTTGCGTACTCTTTTTATCCATACCAAACATCCAATCGCTCTTTGGGATGTTCAAAGTATATAAACCAAAAAAATCACCATTGACATAAACTTCTGTTGGGAAACCATCAGTCTCTCCATAATTTGGTGAAGATACAAAATGACTATATTTTTCATTAATACTAGCAACTATATTCGCAGTAACAATGTTTCTGGCATTAGTTTTATCGTCCCAATTAGCTTTTAAAGTATATTTATTATATTTACCCCATCCAAAATCGGCATTCTTTTTATCTTTATATGAATTATCATCATATAAATCAACTGTGTAACTTTTCTTCTCAAATGCAAGGCTAGCAGAACCTTGAAGTTTTATTTTGGCATAACTTTCAAAGGATTGCGTATCGTCTTCAAATTTAAATCTGACTTTTCTTTTATCGCTTTTACTATCCATTGCTGAGATGTCGCCTTCAATAAAAATTTTTGGAATGGTTACCTCGTTGTCGCCATCCGCGAAAGTTGTTGTATTAAATATCAAAAAACTAAAAATGGAACTTAGTAGAATGAAAGCACAAATACTACTCGCGTAACGCATTATTGTTCCTTCAAAAGTTCTTTTAGGTACTTTCCGGTAGGGGTTTTAGCTTCTTTAGCTAGTTGTTCTGGTGTACCTTCTGCAATGATTTTCCCACCATTTTGCCCACCTTCTGGACCCATATCAATAATCCAGTCGGCAGATTTTATTACATGCAGATTATGTTCAATAACAACCATAGAATTACCACCGTCAACCAGCTTGTTGAGAATTTTTAGGAGTCTTTTGACGTCGTCGGTATGAAGGCCAGTGGTTGGCTCATCTAAAATATAAAGCGTTCTGCCAGTTGATTTGCGCGCAAGTTCGGTAGCAAGTTTAATACGTTGGGCTTCGCCGCCCGAAAAGGTAGTAGCTGGTTGACCAAGACGAATGTAACCAAGTCCAACTTCTTTGATAGTTTGAAATTTTGAAGCAATGGCTGGAATGTTGGCAAAAAATTCCGTAGCTTCGTTGATAGTCATGTCGAGAATTTGAGAAATATCTTTACCTTTGTATTTAATCTCCAAAGCTTCACGGTTATATCTTTTACCATGACAAGCTGGGCAGGTAACATAAACATCTGGCAAGAAATGCATTTCGATTTTATTAACACCATCTCCTTGGCAGTTTTCACAACGACCGCCTTTGACATTAAAACTGAAACGTCCAGCTTTGTAGCCTCTCACTTCGGCTTCTGGTTGATGCGCGAAAAGTTCACGAATTTGATTGAAAACTCCTGTGTAAGTTGCAACATTACTACGTGGCGTGCGGCCGATCGGCGATTGATCTATTACAATTATTTTGTCGATATTTTCGATACCATCAATGCGATCATGTAAACCTGCAACGGTTTGTGCTCGATGAAGTCTAGCTAAAAGTTCATTTGCTAAAATGCTATTTACGAGCGTAGATTTACCAGAACCAGAAACGCCAGAAACTACCGTGAGAACGCCAAGTGGGAAATGTGCATCGATGTTCTTTAAGTTGTTTTCTCTTGCACCACGTACGATAATTTCTTTACCTTTTTGTGGTTTGCGACGAGTTTTTGGAATATCAATTTTTTTCTTGCCGGAGAGGTATTGCCCCGTGATAGAGTTTTTATCGGCCATGATTTCTTTTGGTGTGCCAGCAGAAACTAATTCACCACCCGCATCGCCAGCGCCAGGACCAATATCTATAATATAGTCACTTTGAAGCATGGTGTCTTCGTCGTGTTCAACAACTAGCACTGTATTTTTTAAATCACGAAGATGCTTTAATGTAGCGATTAGCTTATCATTATCACGCTGGTGCAAACCAATTGATGGCTCATCTAGCACATATAGAACACCTTGCAAGCCAGAACCTATTTGCGTTGCTAAGCGAATGCGCTGCGCTTCGCCGCCAGAAAGCGTATTAGCGGCGCGACTTAGCTCCATATAGCCGAGACCAACGTCTTGCATAAACTTCACGCGCTCGCGAATTTCTTTCAAAATTGGTTCGGCGATTACTTTTTCTGATTCGGAAAACTCCAAATCTTGGCTTAAAATTTCGAGCGTTGAGTCTACGTCCATGTTACACATATCAACAATATTTAAGTCATTGATAGTAACGGCTAAAACAACTGGTTTCAAACGGGCGCCGTGACAAGCCTGGCATTCTCGAACACGCATAAAACGTTCGATGTCTTTACGTACAAAGTCTGACGATTCTGGATTATGATAACGTCTTTCTAGAGTTGGAATTACACCTTCGTATGTTGTCTCATAAATTGTGCCTTCGCTAAATTTTCCTTTACCAGCAATTTTAACTTTATATTTTTCATCGCCGGTACCGTAGAGAATTTTCTGAATTGCATCTTCTGATAAATCGCGAATTGGAACATGAATTGAAAAACCGTGTTTATTACCAACGCCTGCAAGTCTTTTGATCCAATATGAATCATGCGTAACACGATTAAATGGTCTAATGCCGCCTTCGGCAATTGTGAGGTTTGGATTTAAGACCAGACTTGGATCAATTTCCATGCGACTGCCAAGGCCGGTACAAACTGGGCAGGCGCCTTGTGGAGCGTTGAAAGAAAAGAGACGTGGCTCTAGCTCAGGAATGAGCTCATCTGGATGATTTTCGCAAGCATAACGCTGAGAATAGGATAAAACTTCAGTATTTTTTTGAGTGATATTTTTATCGCTGATTGATGTACTAGTGTCATTGATTTTTAGAAGTTTGATAATTCCCTGACCAAGGTCTAGAGCTTGTTCAATAGAACCAAAAATACGCGAGGATAAATCTGGAGATAGAATAAACCTATCAACGACGATTTCGATATCATGGCGTTCTTGTTTTTCTAGTTCAGGAAATTCGTCTAGGTCATATACTATGCCGTCGACACGAGCACGGGCAAAACCTTTGGCTTGGAATTGTTCTGGTATGTAGGCAAACTCACCCTTCTTTTGCTGAACGATTGGTGCAAGAAGCATGAGTTTAGAGCCAAGTGGCAACTTCATCACTTCATCAAAAATGTCCTCTACGCTGCGTCTCGAAACTTCCGAGTGACAGATTGGACAATGCGGAACTCCTACACGCGCAAATAGTAAACGGAGATAATCATAGACTTCGGTTACTGTAGCTACGGTAGAACGAGGATTTTTGCTGGTGGATTTTTGGTCGATTGAAATGGCTGGTGAAAGTCCGGAAATGGAATCTACGTCTGGTTTATCCATAACGCCGAGAAACATCCTAGCGTAACTAGATAAACTCTCGACATAACGCCTTTGGCCTTCGGCGTAGATTGTATCAAAAGCTAAGCTGGATTTTCCAGAGCCGGAGAGCCCAGTTATGACCACTAGTTTATCACGCGGAATATCAATATCAACATTCTTTAAATTATGTTGTCTAGCGCCACGTATCTTAATAAAATCACCGTCCATAAACGTATGTATTATACAGGAAAACGGGTAAAAAATCCACTGTCTAGTAGTCGACGTCTTGCACCGACTCGTACCAGAGTTTTAGCTCTTCTATGAGAAAATCATCCATGCCATCATTCGCTTGTTTTTCTAGATCTTCTAAGAAGGCTTTGGACTGATGGATTAATCTTGCGCGACGATACTCTTCCCATTTTGTTTGTTCATCTTCGGTAAGTGCATCGTAAAAATTTCTTGCCTTGTAATGAAGCAGAAGCTCAGGCAATCGTTCATCGATAAAATTAGGGTGGAAATCGGCGAGTTGGTTTTTGTCAGCATTACGCACGGCTTCACAACGAACACGATCTTGATCTGGCAAAAAGGCATCATATAGTTTATTCTCTGCACTGAGTTTGCGGTATAAAACTTCGTTTTCATCTACTGGTTCTTCTGGGGCATATTCTTGCTCGGCCGATGTGCGTATTTGTTCGGCAATTTCTGGATGAGCTAGTAGATTCTTAAGGTTTTGATCGATTGTCTTTTTATCTAAACCAATTTTTTTCCACCCATCTTGTTCTCCGAGCACGGAAATCGGAGCTACTGCTGGGCAACGATTGGGCGATAACTTTTTAATAGTTGGGCCTGGCAACTTGGAAAAATCAAAACCATCATCATCCAAGTATTCGTTTATATCCTGGCTTAGGTCATAAACCATAATGCTGCCATTCCGCCCACTTGTTAACGGAAAAGCGACGGTTACAAAATTGCGGTCTTTGCCATATCTTCCTGAGACATAAACGAATGGTTTTTTATCTTCTAAATTTACAAGTTGTTGCACAGTTTTCTTATTGCGCATTTTAAATAAATAATCAAATAGTTGTGGTTGGTTCTTTTTGATTAATCTAGCGACTGCAATTGTTGCAAATACATCAGACAACGCATCGTGCGCATGTTCATGTTCTATGCCGTTTTCTTTGGTAATTAACTCTAGACGGTTAGTTGGATTTCCTTCCTCGTCGACGGGCCACTTTATTTTTTCTGGACGAAGTGCGCGCGTCATTCTAACAACATCGAGCATATCCCAACGGCTACGACCGTCCTTCCATTCCCATTCGTATGGGTCATAAAAATTTCGCCACAAGAGATATCTCATCATTTCGTCATCGTATCGAACATTGTTAAACCCGACAACTATAGTGTTTGGCGTAAAAATTTCGTTGACTGCATATCGACAAAATTCTGCTTCGGTTAGACCATCTGCTTGAGTAGCTTGTGGAGTAATGCCGGTAGTACGAACAGCTGAAGGACTTGGCAAAGTGTCGTTTGGCATTTTAATCAAAATATTAATTGGCTCGCCAATTTCTTCAAGATTTAGATTTGTACGTTGTGCAGCAAATTGCATAATGCGATCGTCGCGCGTACTTAAACCAGAAGTTTCAAGATCATAAAATAGAAATGTTTGTTCCATGACAACATTATATCATCATGATAGTCTTCAGTAACAACCTTAAACGTTATTCTTCGGTCGAGCCAGAGAAGACTTTGTCGTAGTCTAAACCATAGTATGCATACTGTAGTTTCTGTTCAATTAACGAGAGCTCATCTGCTAAGGTGGCAAGAGGCTCTTTTCTCTCAATTGCCATCACTACAAATTTTAATGATTGGTCGGTTCCCCCGCAGATTTCCCTACTATCACCATATGCTAATTCATTTGGTATTGATACTTCGCGTACGCCTTCATATCTCATACCGATAAGCCCATCAATTAATCCTTGAATGATACTTTGATTTGAAAGTGGCGTTTTAAGTGATGTTGGGTTTTCTACATCATTAAATGACGAATCAAAAACTTCTTCATTAGCACACCAGCCAATATAATACATAAAGTATTTAGAGTCTTCGGTAATTTTCTCACCTGAACCTTTTTTAAGATCTTCGTAGCTTAAGCCATTATTATTAATTGTCATGGAGTTGTATGCTTTGACGCGGGATTTATAAGAAACAAATTCCTTGAAGTATTTGTCGGAGTACTTTGATGCCTCCTCATTTACTTCATTAGATTTTTTGTCATATTCATCACTTAGTTTAGAAATCAATTCTTGATCTACCCCATCTTCTGAAGAGCCGGCAGACGAATTGCCTCCCCAGAGAGCACTTATATATACCATGGAGCCCGATCCTAAAAGAATAGCAGCAATGATAATAACAAATATACGCTCCTTCCAGCTAGTTTTTAACATGTCTTCTTGCATTTTACCTCCGTAGTCTAGACTACTTCCGCACCAAGTGTCTGTAAAGCTTTATTTATTTGTTCCATTATAGCAGATATATCGTTTGGCTGAAGTGTTTTTTGTGAATTTGAAAAAGCAATGTGGAAAGATATGTTTTTAGAATTCGAAGTATTTTCTGGCTGATAGATTGATGATGGTTCAACTTTATAAATTAGGCTATTCTCTTTTAAAACACTTTCTATAGACGAATTTAGCTCTGCAAATCCTTTATTACTATCCACTTTTACTGTTATATCTCGATAAACAAACGGGAATTTACTAACTTTCAGGTTCTTATTGCCAATTTTTTCTTGGCCTAAAAGATTCGCTAGGTCAATTTCCGATACTGAAATCTTTGCGTCAAGCTTGAATTTACCCAAAACAGATTGTTTAACTTCACCAAATGAGCCAATATATTTCTCTCCAACAAAAATATCTGCAGAATGCAAAGGCTCTAGGTATGTAAACTCTTCTTGATGAATAAAATTCTTGACTAAAATGCTGATATTAAGATTTTTGCAAAGACTATTGATGATACTTTTAACTTTATAAAAGTCGCCAAATGTCAAAATAGCTAGATGGTCTTTTGTAATTGGGGCATTGTCTTCATCCAAGCCAAACTCTTTACTAGAAATTTGGTTCAGTTCATAGAGCGTGAAGTTATTATGTCCAGATTTAGTATTTTCACGAACTTTGTCTATAAGTGACGGTGCAATATGTTGACGAAAACATTGAAGTTCTGGAGAAATAGAATTTACAATCTTGTAGCTTGAATCTATTTTTTGGTCAACAGCTGCCATTAATTTTTCACTAATAAATGAATACGTTAAAACTTCGTTAGCGTTTAATTTATCCGACAAAACGTTTCGTATCTTAGTTTTTAATGAAAGAATCGGGCTAATCTCAGCACCAATAAATGGTCTTTTTGGATAATCGATTGAAATATTGTCATATCCAAGCAAACGTCCGACTTCTTCGATAATATCTTCCTTAATATGAAGATCGGTGCGCCAATATGGAGCCAAAACAGTCAGTTTTGATTGATCGTCTTGTTTACAGCTAATTCCAACATTTTCCAAAGTTGTTGTTATTAAATTGATATCATAATTAGTACCGAGCAGAGAGTTTATATTATCAATTGAAACTTGGATTGGTTCAGCTATTTTACAGCCAATATAGTTATCGCAAACTTCGGTCGCTTGTCCGCCAATTCTTTTCACGGCCTCAGCCATAACATTAAATGTACCACCAGCAGGAACGCCTTTTGTGAAACGAGTAATAGCTTCTGAGAAGATGCCGTGGTGCATCTGTGTCTTGCGCAAATTGTAAAGTGAAAAGCTTGCAGATTCAATCAAGACTTTCTTGGTGCCACCATCGATTTCAGTATTAGCGCCACCCATTGCACCAGCCAATGCTACTGGTATATCGTTTGAGGTAATTAAAATATCATCACTCGTGCATTCGATGGTTTTACCGTCCAAGAGTTCTAGTTTTTCGCCAGATTTTGCTAAACGCACACCGATTTTTGGGCTATTCGTGCCGCCAACTGCAATGAATTTGTCATAATCAAAAGTGTGAAGCGGTTGTCCAGTTTCTAACATGAGAATATTTGAAACGTCCACGATTTTTGATATACCATGCATATCGGCTTTTGCTAGGAAAATATCCTCTTTTGTTAAATATTTTTTGTTGACTAAATCATCATTTTTTATTTCTACTACAGCACATGAATAACGAGGACATATTTCAGGATTTTGAATATTTGTATCAATAGAACAATTTTTACTACTCACTCCATTTTGACTATTTTCTTCCAAAAATCCTTCCGGAAAAACGTCTTCATGCATAAGAAATTCTGGTTCAACGAATTCTTTTCCTAGAATTCCAGCAACTTCTCTAGCAAAGCCAATAATTCCAAAGCAGTCTGGACGATGTGTCAAAGATTTGTTTTCGATATCCAAAATAACATCGTTTAAATCGAATACTTCTGCAAAATCATTTCCTGGTTTTGCGTCTTCTGGGTTAATTTCAATAATACCAGCATGATCTACACCAAGATCTAATTCATCCATAGCGGCTAACATGCCGTTGGATTCATATCCTCTGAGTTTTCGCACATCGAGTTTGAAGTTCTCTCCACCAAAAGTTGCAGGAACAATACATCCTGGAGCGAGCCATGCCGCAAGCATTCCTTGTCTAACGTTTGGAGCGCCACAAACAACCTGGACCTTTCCTTCGCCGTTATCTATTTGGCAAAGAGATAAATGTGTTTCTGGAATTGGTTCGCATTCAACAACTTTAACAATCCTAATTCCCTTGTATTTCTCTGATAAATCAATTGTCCCTTCGATTTCGACAAGCCTAGAGCCAATTAATTTGACTAATTCTTCAGTAGGAATATCAATATCAACGTATTTTTTAATTGCATTTAATGATATTTTCATTTTAAAATTCCTCCAAAAAATCTAGTTTTGCAGATTCAAAGTAGCGGATATCGTTGAGCTGGTACTTAAGCATTACTAGGCGATCAATTCCACCTCCCCAGGCGAATCCTTTGTATTCATCTGGATTAATGCCGGCCATTTTTAAAACGTTTGGATGAATCATGCCGCAACCAAGCATTTCTAGCCAACCATCACCTTTACCGCCAAGCGATTTTGGCTTTTCGATCAAAAGTTCTATGGATGGTTCTGTAAATGGGAAGTATCCTGGCTGGGTTTTTATCTTTAGATCTTGACCATAGTATGCTTCGAAAAAGTTTTTAAGAACACCGAGCATTTGCGCAAAAGTAGCATCTTTTGACACAAAAACACCTTCGCATTGATAAAAAGTATGTTCGTGTGTAGCATCAACGTCTTCATTACGGAACACGCGACCAGGAATTACTACGGCAATTTGGCCACCTTCATCTAGATTATTTTTGTACTGTTTAAGCACACGATGTTGCATAGTTGAAGTATGGGCTGGCGGAATAAAGCCTTCCTCGGTACGAAAAGTATCATAGCCATCACGGGCCGGATGTCCTTTTGGAAAGTTAAGGGCGTCAAACATATGAAATTCATCATCTAGCTGTCTCGATTCAACTACATCAAATCCCATGCGAGAATAGATGTCAATGACTCGATCGAGCTCGACCATAAGCGGATGTTTTGAACCTTTTATAGACTCCGTCGGTTTTGAATTAACGTCAAAAGGAGCAGTAATATCAATTGGCTCAATATTAGCTTCTGTGTTTTTCGACTCTAAATTCTTGATTTGTTCAATTATTTTTTGTTTTTTAGCATTAATTTCTTGACCAAAACTCTTTCTTTCAGATTCTGGAAGAGTTTTGATTTTGGCATATTCTTTACCAAGAGATTTTAATTCTAGTTTTAGTTGCTCTAAAGTTGACATATAAAGTATTATAACACTTTAGGAGGCAAAGATTAAGACTAGAGATATAATTGCTAAAACTACCAGAACAAACCATACCCAGGAAAATCTTCCAGTTTTTTTAAGCTGTTTTAAATATTCAGAATCTTCTGCAAAATCTTTGATATCATCTTCACCAGATTGTTTTTGGACTCGCTCACGGAGATCGGCGTTAATTCTTTCTTGAAGAATTGAATTATCTTCATCTTTTGAAACTAAAATACCCACTTTTTTCCTTTGTTTTAATTTGATGCTTACAATTATAGCATATGTGTGATACAATGAGCTTAATATCAAACTAAGGAGGTCAAAATGGCAACATCCAAGTCGAAGAAGACTTCGCCAAAAGGTAAGGCTTCTTCTTCAAAGGCCAAGACTAATGTTAAAGCTGTTGCAAAAACAACTAAAAAAGCATCGGTCAAAGGCAGTGGGGTGGTGGGCAAAAAGGTGGCAACAAAGCCAGCTAATAAGAAAAACATAGCAAAAGAAGTCGAGGTCAAAAAGCCTATAATTAGTAGTGCTCCAGCAACTGGCTTTAGAAGCTTCTTTGCAAAAAAATATGATTCAAATGAAAGTATTTTAAATATTTTCAAAAAGAAATCTACATATGGCGCATTGCTTGGTGAATTAATCGGTACTATGCTTATCACAATTATTTTCCTGACAATGTTCCAATTGAACGAGCCTCTTTGGATGCTCTTCTCTATTCTAGCCGTGATTTTAGCTGTCTATAAGCTTTCAGGATCAAACCTAAACCCAGCTATTACTGTAGGTATGATGATCACTCGTCGCATATCAGTAATAAGAGGCGTTATTTATATTGTAGCCCAAGTTCTTGGTGCATGGTTTGGTTTCCTAATTATGTCAGCTTTCTGCTCTGCTGGCACAGTTGGTAATGAGCTACCAACAATGGCGGCAATTGAGAATGAACAATTCTGGCTAGTGACAATGATTGAATTCTTCGGTGCTTCAATTATTGGCTTCTGTTTTGCAAGAGCACTTCAGTACAAGCATAGCTCGTTCACTTTCGCAGCAGTAGTTGCTGGCGGTATTGCTGCAGCTCTAATATTTGCTCTAGTGATATCTGTGCTTTATGCTGGTTTAACAAATAACTTTGTTCTAAACCCTGCCGTAGCAGTAATGTACAAGATATTCCCAGATTTTGGAACTTCAGGTGCGTTTGAAAAGATCGCAGTCGCTCTAACTACGTATGTCATTTTCCCAGCTCTAGGTTCTACTATCGGGTTTTTCCTATCCGATTTAAGCTCTTGCTTAACTGACGAAAACATAACAAAGTAGTATCCGAACAACAAAAAGTGCCCATTCGAGGGCATTTTTTGTTGCCGATGTGATAAAATAATTTATATGGCTAAAGCTAATATTAAGCGTAGGTTTATCTTTTTGAAGAAGCTTTCACTGAATATAGGACTATTGATTGTATTCTCCTTAATACTAACCTTCTTTTTACAATTTCGATGTTTTGGTGATTTAGGCGACACCTGGAGTTTTGTACTAAAAAACTCTGGACGTGTTTTTTTGTTTAACTCATTTATTATGTTTTTGATTATTGCAATTGTATATGCCATAACTCTAAAGCCATGGTTTTCGATTTGTGTCGTAAGCATCTTAACCACAATTATTGCTTATGTGAACGAAAACAAACTTGCGTCGAGGATGACGCCATTGTTACCTGAGGACTTGGAGCTGGCTACGGAAGTTGGAAGTTTGACAAAATTCGTTAACGTCGGTGGTTTAATTCTTTTATTCATTGGTATTATCTCAATAATAGTCTTTTCAATTATCCTATCGCGAACCACAAAACGCTTTTTTATCTTACCATGTTATTTAACTATAAAAAATAACGGTGCAAAAAAACTATTTATATTTAAAAGACTTGTTTTGCTAGTAGCTTTTTGCACTACATTCGTTTTGTCTACAAGCTTTATTATTAACAACGCCGGCCAAAAATACCAACACGTGGATCTCCTCGATACTACCTTTACTGCATGGAACCAAGAAAGAAATTATCGGGAAAATGGATTCTTAGTTGGTTTTCTATATAACTGTGGGAAGTTTAAGACCGAGGAGCCACCAGAATACTCAAAGAAATATATTGATAAAATCATTGACGAATATGACAGTATTAAAGAAAAAGACAATAGTGCAAGGCAGAGTTTATCTGATGCTGACTATAATATAGTGGTGATACTAAATGAATCTTTCTATGACCCAGAAATTCTCAATGATTATTATCAATACTCTGGTGGCGATATAACTCCTAGTTTACATGACATCACTCAGAGATTTCCTAGTGGACAAATGTATTCATTGGATTTTGGTGGTGGTACCGCTAATATAGAGTTTGAAGCCCTGACTGGTTTAACTAATTACTACATTAATACCGTACCTTACACAAATTTAATTCCTAAGGCTGGAGATATCCCATCAATCGCAACTTGGGGAAAAAAGAATGGCTATCATACTACTGCCATACATACTTATTATGGAGGTATGTATAAACGAAATATTTCTTTGAAAAATGAAGGTTTTGATAACTTTATTACTAGCTTGGAAATCGATAATCCGAAATATGAGCAAGGTTCAGAATACATAAATGACCAAACCGCCTATAATGAAGTTCTGAACGTCATTAATAATAGCTCGGAAAAACAAATAGTCGCTTTAATAACTATGCAAAATCATACTCCGTTTCATGATATCTTATACGATGGAAAAAGAGATTTTAAGCTAAAAAATGCTGAAAAATACGATGAGGAAAGTGTTGAAAAAATAGAAACCTATTTTCAGCTTCTAAATAATTCTGACAAATATCTTGGTGAGTTTATAAAAGAGTTAGATAAATCAGAGGAAAAAACCGTTGTATTGTTTTTCGGTGATCATAGCCCAGGTATATTCCAGGAGGCCGCAGAGCATGATATCAACTTATCTCGTCTAACTCCGTATTTTATATATAATAATTTCGGCCGTGATCTTGGCGATAGCCTGCCAACAACAACGCCAAATTGTCTAGTAAATACACTCTATGATAGATTAGATGTAAAAAAGCCAACTCTGAATTATATTCTGGATCGAGTGTGCAAAAGCCATCCAATCTTGACCATGGCTTATTATATGGATACTGGTGAACCTATGCAGACAAAACCATTGAATCAGTACGAAAATGTTACTTACGATATATTGAGCGGTAAAAAATACTGGATGAACTCCTCTGATTGGTAAATATTAAAAGCTTTTTGGAAAAAGTGGCGTCTTTGGTGGAATTATCTTTTTGTTTAAAGCAAAAATTTCTGTTATTTTTTCGGCAGTTCCTGGCAAGAATGGCTCGAGCAAAGCGTTGGCATACAAAAGATCGTTAATAAGTGTGTTTAAACAATCGAAAACTTCTTCCTTTGTACCTGATTTAGCAAGCTCCCATGGCTTCTTTTCGTCGATATCTTTGTTGATCTGTTGAACTTTTTCCCAGACATAATTAAAGGCTTTAGAGAACTCAAAAGAATGCATTAGCTCGTTATATTCTTTATCTTTCTTAATAGACTTGTTTTGGTTCAACTCAATAACAATATTGTTTTTACTTGCGAGCGTTGCTAAGCGTTGTACTAAATTACCAAGATCGTTAGCGAGCTCATTATTATATGCGCCTTCAAATTTATCCCAAGTAAAGTCAGAATCGACAAAAGTGTCTATATGACGCAAGAAATAGTATCTAAAGGCTTCAATTCCATGTTTATTAATAACCTCAACTGGATCGACTACGTTGCCTAATGATTTTGACATTTTTTGACCATTTGAAAGAATGTGGCCATGCGAACAGATTGTTTTCGGCAGTGGCAAGCCGAGTCCTAACAACATAGCTGGCCAGATTATAGTGTGGAAACGTAAGATATCTTTTCCAACAAATTGGGCTGTCGCTGGCCAATAATCAGAAATGTCATTATCTGGATATCCTAAGACCGTAATATAATTAGATAAGGCATCAATCCAAACGTACATAACCTGGGAATCGTCATTAGGAACTGGAACACCCCAAGAAAGGCTTTTGGCCGGTCTTGATATAGAAACGTCTGGGGCGTCTTTTAAAAGCTCTAGCATCTCTCTTCTGCGAAAATCTGGTAAAACTGGTAGTTTCCCACTTTCGATTGCGTCAATGATTTTATCTTTAAAATCTGAGATTCTTAAATAGTAGTTCTCTTCGGAGAGTTTTTGATACGCTTTCTGATGATCTGGACAAATCCCGTTATTCTCGTCACGTTCTTTTTGGGTAACGAAATTCTCACAACCCTCACAATACCATCCCTCGTATGATGATTTATATATGTGCTTTTCTAGTTTTTTCCAAATTTCTTGACAACGACGCTCATGATCTTCGTCTGTAGTTCTAATAAAATCTGTCGGCTTAACTTCTAGAATAGAAATAAATTCTTTGAATTTTTGAGAGTTTTGCTTTGCATAGTCACGAACGTCCATACCAGAATCTTTGGCTTTAGAAAAAACCTTGTTTCCATGCTCGTCAGTTCCACTTTGAAAACGGACTTCGTCGCCCAGCTTTATATGGTATCTATAAAAAACATCGGCTAATAAATAGTCTATAGAGTGGCCAATATGTGGAGTGCCATTAACATACGGAATAGCAGTTGTGATATAGATTTTTGACATATTATTATTTTATAATAATTTACTCAATACTACAAGTATAGCCAAGTTTTTCGTAGTTTTTCTTTATGGAGTCTATGTCGTAAATTACAACACCGTTCTTATTGACCTCAATATACATAACTGCTGCATTCTTCTTATCAATATTTGTACTATCGGCTTGATGAGTAACAACGATTGTAGCATCGTTTTGAGTATAGTCGCTCTTAAACGGCTCCGTAGCAATTCCTGCACTCTTAAACCTTTTTACATATTCAGAGCGGGCTTTTGTTAAGGCAATCTTTGCCGTGGCATAATTATCAAAGCGAGCTTCAAAAACTTGTGTAATGTCTGAAAATTCATCGTTGATATAATTCACCCTTGCGGTGCTTTTTGCATCTAATGCATTCCCTATTCCAAGTAGATCACCGCTTTTGCCCGACACCTCACAGATCAAGCTTTCCATGGAAAGCCCTGCTGCAGAATGTTTGTTTTTCCCATTGCCTATAATCCCCTGTTTTAATAAAAACGAAATGCCATAAAGCGAGCCGAAGGAGACCGCAGAAAGGAATAATAAAACTACTAAAAACCTAATTCTGAATTTCTTTTTATTGACGATCATAGAGATTGGTCTAATTTTCTCTGAATCTAGTTTTTCTAATTCAATACTAACTGATTCGCTTAGTATTTTGTCCTGCTCTTTTGGAATAGCATCCGTCTTATCTGACTGCGACTCTTCTGTTTGCGTCAATCCTGTTTCCCTTAAAGTTTTATCTTCACCTGGTAAATTTACCGTCTGTTTATAATCCTCACCAAAAACGTACGTTGGCAAAGTTTTTTCTTTCTGGTTAGATTGGCTATCCTCTGGATGTTCCTTTGGGTTCATATAATTTTTCTGCTTATACTTACATAATATCACAAAACAAAATTAGTTCAAAAAAAGAGGCTCCAAGGAGCCTCTTCGCTGATGCGCGCCCACCCTGGGGCACATTGTTTTGTTTTAATCCGCTATTTTTTATTTTTTAATGTAATCTCCACATTCCACTAAAATAAGTGGAACCCCTGTGAAGCGTACCAGCTTATGTTTATAATAGCTTAAGCTTTATGATTTGTCAATAGCGTTTTTAGTTTTTGCCAATTTTCTAGACTTAAATCAGATGGGCGGCAGTTTGGATTTAGATTAATTGTCAAAAAAAGCTTTTTTAAACCTTCTTTACTTGTTTTTAATCCAGAGGACAAATTGGCAATTAGCTTTTTGCGCGGAGATATAAACCCGATTTTGATTATTTCAAATACGTCTTCTTTAACAAGAGATTCTTTCCTCGGATTGAGAATGAGGACTTGGCTATCCACCTTTGGTGGAGGAGTAAACATTCCCCTTAAAACGACTGGACCTAGTTCTACTTCTGCTTTATTACGCACGATCAGAGACAATAAACTATGTCCTTTTTCTGCGGCGATTCTTTCTGCTACTTCTTTTTGAATTAATAGTGCTACTCTTGCTGGCTTATTTTTAGCGGATAATACCTTTTGAATAATTGGTGATGTGATGTAATATGGGATATTGCCAGCGACAACATATGGCTCATTTATGCTCTCTAAATCGAAATCCAAAAAGTCCTTATTCTCTACTGTAAGGTTTTTACCCGGAAATGATTTTGGAAGATTGTTCGCTAGGTTTTTGTCTAATTCTATTGCTAGTATTTTATCAAATTGTTTGAAAAGTGAGCTAGTAAGGGTACCAAGGCCGGGCCCAATTTCCAAACATAGTTTTACGCCATCCTTCACTGAAAGGAGAGCTATTTCATCTAATATTTCCCTGTTTTTTAGCCAATGCTGACCAAGTGATTTATTATTTTTCATTAAATGCCATCCCGTTTGCTCCAGTCCGTCGCAATATCGAATTGTTCTGGGCTAGAACTGGCGAAAGATCCGGTATCATAGACTTTGCCTTGTCCAAGCGAAGTCTCAACTACTGAACAGCGTGGATAACGATCAAGATTAGCGGCGACAATGACATAGCCGTCCTTGTCTATCTTAACACCATCACCGCGCACGGAATATCCTCCTCCTCCGCAGTTTGCCGCCATAACTTTAGACATATTTAGGTCATAAAAAGTCTCTTGTCTTTCAATTATCTGACCGTTAGTCCCTGTAGTGGTATATCTGTTGCGACCCTTTGAAGCCGTGAGTGGGTTCATCTCAATTTGACTGGCACCTACAGCTACAATTCGTGTTACAGGCTCTTTAACTACTTTTTCAGAGACCAACTTGCGCGAAACTTCTTTTCCGTCCACATACTGAACCTCGTAAACAACAGCTTTCACGCCTACTTCTCCAAGTTGGCGAACTTCGGTATTTCCTGCGCCGATATTATAATCCTTCACAGTTTCTTCGTCGAATGGTAGTTCCTCTTCTATAGTTATTGTTTTTCCGCCGTTTCTTATAATCCTATAAGTAACGACTGAACCAACTTCTAAGAAATTCTTGTTTGTCTCTCTAATAATCGTATCTCCATCGTAAACGGTAATACCAGCACTTCTGATAGCCGTCTTTGGATCATAGCTGGAAGCTAAAGCATATTTTGAAACTTTGCCGTCTTTGATGAGTATTGGATGAGCGCGATATATATTAATAAAAAAGTTGTCAGCATTAATTGGAGAAGATAGGCTAGGCTCCACTGTATCGGATTCTTCTAACGAGATATTGGCACTCTCTAAAGCCTCTTCTACGGTGTTTGCGTTTGTTTTAATTGTGAGGCTTGAGCCTTGATCGTAAATCGTGACAAAATGGTTTTCTGAATCATGAGCAATACTTGATTCTGAATTGTCAGCAAACGTTAGAGGAACACTAGCCAACAATAACGCAAAAACAACCCCAAAGAATATAACCCCTGAGATTATGGTAAATTTATTCAGACTAAAATGAGAAAATCTCATCTGTTTTATTATATCACAGATACGCTTTTATTCAAAGACCGGGACGTCATCTGGCGGGAATGAGTCAAAATCGTCGCCGGAGAATTCGTCGTCTTGATAATCGTCGCCGGAATAACTATTTGAGCCATATGGATTATAGCCTAGTTCTAAAAGAAACCTGGATGGCATAGAGTAGTTACGACCTCCGAAGGAGAAGCGTGATTTGGCATAAGTTAAGAACAATTCTTGCATAGCCCGTGTCATGCCAACATAAGCAAGTCTTCTTTCTTCTTCTAGATCGGCTTCATTTTCAGATCTTGCGCTTGGGAATAGCCCGTCTTCCATTCCGACTAGAAAGACAACTGGAAATTCTAGACCCTTAGCAGCATGAAGAGTCATTAAAGTGACAGAGTCTTTGGCAGATGATTCATCGGCACTAGACATTAAAGCTGCATCGGCGAGAAAATCTTCTAAGGTATTATATGGGGCTGCATTATCAATTAGAACCGCTAAGTTAGCAATGCGGTCTTCACCGCTAGGCGTACCATCATTTAGCAATTCTTTAAAATCAAAATAATCGATGGCATTCTGGATAATTTTTGACGGGGTATCTTCTGGACTGGTTTTTCGGATAAAGTTCGCTAAGCTTAGCATGCTTTTTTTGGCTTTGGCAGAAAGAGATGAGGTAAGCTCTGGCTCTAGAAGGGGTAGTTTGGCATCACTTCGGTCTAGAAAATCAAAAATTTTTCTTAAGCTCGCTTCACCAACACCAGAAAGTACGTTGTGTGCAACGCGCTCTAAACTTACTAGATCGCGATGATTGATTAAGACTTTTAAAATAGCGAGGACATCCTTGACTTCTTTACGATCATAAAAACGTACGCCACCGATGATTTTATACGGAATCCTGTAGCTGATAAACGCTTTTTCAAAAGCATAAGATTGAGCATTAGTGCGATACAATACAGCGAAATCAGAGAAGTTTCTCCCCTCGTCAATCATGCGACCGATTTTTAAGGCTACCCAAGTTGCCTCAGAGTTCTCGTCACGTAAAGACTCAATAACAATCGGCTTTCCCTTCCCAGCTTTAGTAAATAAGGTTTTATCGGTTCTGACCTTATTCTTTGTGATAATTGCCTGCGAAGCATCCAGAATATTACCAGTGCTACGGTAGTTTTGTTCTAGTTTTACTACTTTGGCATTTGGAAAGTCTTTTTCAAAATTTAGAATATTTGTGAAATCAGCACCACGCCAAGAGTAAATTGACTGCCAATCGTCACCAACAACGCAAATATTGTATTTATCATTAACTAATAGTTTTATTAGTTTATATTGAACTGCGTTAGTATCTTGATATTCATCAATTAAAATATGCTCGAAACGGTTACGCCAGCGTTCTCTAACGTCTGGATTGTTTTTGAATAGCCTAACTGCAAATATTAGCAAATCATCGAAATCCAAGGCATTCGATTTAGCTTTTTCTATTTCGTAGCGGCCAAAAATCTTGGCTATGGTTTTTTGTTTAGGATATAAGGCTGAAGCACCGTATTCTTCCGCACTTGTACCTTCGTTTTTGCACTTACTGATGATTGATTGGATGGCTTTTGGCTTAAGAGATTTGTCGTCAATTTCAAGATTTTTGATGATTCTTTTGATAAGAGACTGCTGATCTTCCGTGTCATAAATAACAAAATCGCGATCAAGACCGAGGGCTTCGTGCTCTTGGCGCAGAATTTTGACACAAATGCCATGAAAAGTACCCATATACGGCATGAAGTTATATGGTGGATCTGGGTTTATGGCTGATTGCTCTGGTTCAATCAAATTCCAAAGACGCGTACGCATTTCTTTGGCTGCTTTGTTAGTGAAAGTAACAGCTAGAATATTCTGTGGCAGAACGCCGTGGATGATTAAGTTGGCAATACGGTGAGTTAGGGTTTTAGTTTTGCCAGAACCAGCACCGGCCAAAATTAGCACTGGGCCAGATAATGTTTCTACGGCTTCTATTTGAGCTGGATTAAGCTGATCCAATATTCGCATTGTTTAATTTTAACAAAGTTGCAAACTAAATGCCAGCGAGTAGGGAGATGTCGGCGCCGAGAGTCCTAAGCCTGGCCGCGAAATCTTGGTAACCCCTGTTAATAGTATATACATTGTAAAGAATCGAGGTGCCTGGAGCAGCGAGCATAGCAATCAAAACAACCATAGCTGGACGAAGTGCTGGTGGTGCGGCGATTTCAGCAGAACGCCAATTCGTCGGGCCTTCGATATACACACGGTGAGCATCAAGAAGTTCGACATTGGCATTTAGTTTTGATAATTCTGTTGTATAGATTGCCCGGTTTTCAAAAACCCAGTCGTGAATCAAAGTCCTACCCTTTGCTGTAGCAGCAATGACTGAAAAGAATGGCAAGTTGTCGATATTTAATCCAGGAAATGGCATTGGGTGGATTTTGTCCGTTGGAGCGTGAAGAACGGATTTTTTGATTTTTAAATCAACCAGCCTAGTCCTGTGATTATAGGATAAGTACTCACTCGAAACTTCTATTTTTGCATTCATGGTTTTTAGTATTTCTAACTCAATTTCCAAAAATTCAATAGGGGCACGCCTAATAGTAATTTCGGATTTCGTCACCAATCCAACAGCAATTAGAGACATGGCTTCAATTGGGTCCTCTGACGGGCTATAGCTGATGTTTTTATTAAATAAGCCGTTGTTTCCTTCTATGGTTAGTGTAGTGGTGCCTATGCCACTGATTTTTACACCCATACTTTGTAGGAAGAAGCAGACGTCTTGAACCATATAGTTGGAAGAGGCACCAATAATTGTAGTTTTTCCAGGATTAATCGCAGCGGCCATAAGAGCGTTTTCTGTAACAGTGTCGCCTCTTTCTACTAAGACAATCTTCTTTTCTTTGCCACTTATTAATTTGTCTTTGTCTACGCTAATATCATAAAAACCTTTGGTTGGTTTTGAGTTCAACTTAAGACCAAAAGCCGAGAGTGCTCTGAGATGTGGATCGATGGTGCGGACACCAAGAGAACAGCCACCAGCATATGGGAGCTGAAATTTCTTAAAACGATGAAGCAAAGGCCCCATAAACATAATAATGGAGCGGGTTTTTTTGGCAGCCTCAACGTCAATATCTTTAATTTTTAATTCGCGTGGTGGTATAATTTCTAGGTCCTTCGAATCATTAACCCAGCGGCATTTTACACCTATAGACTCTAATACTTCAACAAGACGGAAGACCTCCTCGATACGTGCAACGTGTTTGAAAGTGGTTCTTCCGGTATTTAATAATGAAGCACAAATTAATCCGACGGCAGCATTTTTGCTAGTATTAACTTTTATTTCGCCGTGTAATTCTTTGCCACCGTGTACACAAAAGTTTTGCGATGATGAATCATTTATAGATAAGATATGACTACCAAAACAAGTTGATAGCTTCTTAATCATTTCTAAGGAAATGTTCTGATTGCCTTTTTCGATACGATGAATAGCGGATTGACTAGTACCGATTCTTTTAGCTAACTCAGATTGCGTCATGTTTTTTTCTGTGCGCAATCTAGCAACAATATCACCAATTTTTTCTTGGTATGTCTTTTCCTTTTGCATAAGAAAATTATATCACAAAATGAATATTTTTTGAATACTATTTGTTGCCACAGACAACGTCATTGGCGTGCACCCAACCCTCGATAGAACCGCCGTCGAGATATTTGCCGGTAGTTGGAGCAACTCTTACGATACCACCGTTTTCAACAAATGTTTCTAGCGGATCGGTAGCCATATACTCTTGGTCTAGCGGACCAAAGTCGTGTTCATGAACGTATTTGATCATTTCCTGGATGAGAGCTGGGGACATAATATATTTACTAACATGGACTAAGTCGCTCTTCACATCCTCTAATTTTGGTTTTTCGGTAATTTTAGCTAACTTTCCGTCTTTTACGATTATTTCACCATACTTAGTTACTTCTTCTTTTGGCACTTTGACGCCCAAAATAGCAGATTCGTTATCGTTTTTGACAGATTTTAATAACGATTTAGCAGCTGATTCGCCGTTTGGATTCCAGATAAAATCATCACCAAAAAATACAAAAACTGATTCATCGATATTGTATTCTTCAGCCACCATACAAACTGGTACTGCAGTACCATACTTCCCAGAAGGATCTTGCACAACATAGTGGATCCTTACGTTGTCAGGCAATGTCTTGGCTAGTTTTAATCTGTCTTCTTTACCTCGATCGATGAGGTATTGGTTGAGCGCAATATTATCGTTATAAAAAGCCCTGACTTGGCATGGCTCAACATTACTAATCACCATATAAATGTCTGTAACTCCAGCCTCAATTAATTCCTGCACGGAATAATCTACAAGCGGTCTATTACCTACTGGTAACATTGATTTTTCGATAACTTTTGTAATAGGCAAGCGCCTAGTGCCCCATCCAGCAACTGGAATAATAGCTTTGGTAATTTTGGGCATTTTTCCTCCTTAGGATCCTTTTTTATGATCTTTAGCTCTCTTAATAATACTACAGATTTCACCAAGCGCAATATACAAAAAGAACCCAGCGATGAGAGCCATTAAGACTGGTAAATGTGGTTCAATAATATTACCGGCAAAATAAGCTACCATAGCGGCAGGAACCAGAATGAGGCTAGAAATAATCTGGAGTTTTGCTATTTTTTTTGCCTTCATTTTGGCGCGTATCATGATGGAGAAATCGCCGATTTCTTGTGGTATTTCGTGTACGGCAGTGGCTAGTGCGGCTAATAGCCCTGTGCTTGGGCTAGCGACGAAAGAGGCTCCGAGAACTACTCCGTCCACTGCGGTATGAAGAGAATCAACGATTAGCATAGCGATTGCTTGTTTTTTATTGTGAAAAGTATGTTCATCGCCATGTTTATGAAAGTGTCCAGCGACAAAGCTTACCAGAATACAGCTAGCAGCACCTGCGACTATTAGTATTATCATTGCCCAAACGGGGAGAGTTTCCTCCTCTAATATTTCTGGAATAATATCTAGAAAAACTACTCCAACTAAAACTAATGCTGCAAAGGCCGTGCCGTATTTTTGCACCAATTTAGCTGACTTTTTTGAACCAAAAAGCAAAACAAAACCGCCAGATAAAGACAACATAGCGGTCAAAATGGTCGCTATAATCATTATGAGAAAATTCATGAAACTATTCTATCACATTAATTAAGGGGTCGCGCCATTCTGTTGGATAATCATCTTGGCCGAGCATAATTGCAATAGTTGACGCAATATTTGAAAGACCTTGGTCCGGATTCCTAGAAAGACGGTATTTCGTACGATTTTCGGTATTGTCATAGACTAAAAACGGTACCGGATTAGTGGTGTGGGAAGTCTTTGGCTTACCGTATTCGTCTAATAACTCTTCAATATTACCATGGTCCGCAGTGATTAATAACACTCCGCCAAGTTCATCAACTTTTCTTGCTAGACGAGCTAGTTGCACGTCGATTGATTCCATTGCTATAATACCCGATTCTATATTGGCTAAATGCCCGACCATGTCGCCGTTAGGATAATTAAGACGCACAAAGCGATATTTATCCAAGTTCTCTAATGCCGTATCAGTTATTTCGGCGGCCATCATCCATGGGCGATTATCATAATCGGATGGGCCGGAATCTATTTTGATATGTTCTTCGCCAGGGGCTTTATCATAACTGTTACCATTAAAATAATAGGTAATATGACCAAACTTAACCGTCTCCGAAATAGCAAGCTGTGAGATATTTCGCTCGCCCAAGAATTGATTTAGTGTATGATCGATTTGCACAGCCGGAACTAACTGATGCTCCGGAACGTGAGTGTCGGAATTATACTCTGTCATACCGGCAAAATAAACATCTGGGCGATAACCACGATCAAAATATGGGAAATCGTTATAAGTGAAAGCCATGGCAATTTCGATAGCACGATCAGCGCGGAAATCATAATAGATAAATGCGTCGCCGTCTTCGACTTTGCCAATTGGTTGGTCTTTTTCGTCCACTACAACAAACGCTGGAAGATATTGATCTTGGATGTTAGAGTCCTTAGCACGAAAAGCCCTTACCGCATCTGCAGCGTTTTCAAAGTGATGCTCCGCTTTACCGTGAACAATGGCGTTCCAACCTTTTTCCACCATACCCCAATCGTTCTGGTAGCGATCAGCAACAAATACCATTCTGCCTCCGCCAGATGCGATTCTATAATCGCAGCCCGGGAAATATCGCAGGAAAGATTCTAGACGCTGAATATATTTTGGCTCAGATTGAGGCGGAACGTCGCGACCATCAAAAACGAGATGGACGCGAATGCGCTTAATGCCTCTAGAATTAGCTTCTTCGATCATTTTTTCGAGGTGGTCGATACTACTGTGTACATTTCCGTCGGAGAAAATTCCACTGAAATGTAGAGTTTTTTGATTATCAGTCAAACGATTAATAATGTCGTTCCATGCTTTCGACTCCCAGATTTTACCGGTAGCAAATGCTTCCTCGATGCTAGCAATTCCTTGCTTAATAATCTGTCCACAGCCAATTGTGTTGTGTCCAACTTCGGAATTTCCCATAATGCCAGGTAAAATACCCACGGCTTCACCACTAGCCTTGATCGCAATACCAGGATATTTTCTTGCCATTTTGTTCAAAAAGTCGGTGTGTGCAATCTGTAAAGCATTGCCATCACGTTTAGAGCTCAATCCTACGCCATCCAATACAGCGAGGACAACTGGCCCTTTATAGCTAATTTTTATCTTTTCTTGCCCACTCTTTTCCATATAATTATCTTATCATCAAAATCCGGTTTTACCAAGAAGCTTAAACATTTCGCGTTTGTATTCTTCTACGCCTGGCTGGTTGAAAGGATTGACTTTACCAAGGATGGCGGAGACAGCACAGGCGGTTTCGAAGAAGTAAATTAGAGCACCGAATGATTTTTCGGAGATATCTGGTATTTCAATTTTTATTACTGGGATATTACCAGTTTTGTGTGCGCTAACTGTGGCTTCTAGGGCTTGTTCATTAACGTGGTTTAGGCTCTTTCCTTCAAGATAGCCAAGGCCGTCGCAATCATCGTCTAGCTTTGGAATTGTAAAGTCGATCTCACTATTCACGACTTTAATTACGGTTTCAAAAATGTTTCTCCTACCCTCTTGAAGATATTGGCCCATAGAATGAAGATCGGTTGTACAAATAACAGATGCTGGGAAAATGCCTTTACCGTCTTTACCTTCGGATTCGCCGAATAGTTGTTTCCACCATTCGTTAAAATACATCAAATTTGGTTCGAAAGAGGATAAAACCTCTACATCGTGGCCACTTTCACGAAAATCATGGCGCGTAAAAGCGTATCTTAATATCGCAGATTCTGCTGGGTTTTCTAAATCTTTAGTAAACTCTTTAGCACCAGCAAGAAGATTATCGATATTTACGCCAGCGACAGCAAGCGGAAGAAGCCCAACGGCAGTAAAGACGGAATACCTACCACCAATACTATCTGGCACGACAAAGCGAGTGTAACCTTTTGTCACGGCTTCGTCATGAAGTGCACCTTTACTCGCGTCGGTAGTGGCAAAAATGCGACGGTTTGCTTCTTCTTCGCCATATTTTTTAATCAGCTTTTCTTTAAAAATGCGGAAAGCGATGGCGGGCTCGGTAGTGGTGCCGGATTTCGAAATAACATTGACGGAAAAATCATTGTCGCCAAGTTCGTCTAGAACTTTTTTAAGCGAAATAGAGCTCAAGGAATTGCCGGCATAAAGAACCTTGGTTGGACTGACTGGGTCTAAAGCTTCAATCAAGGCGCGGTGGCCAAGATACGAACCACCGATACCAATACAAACAAGATATTTAGAATTATTATTAATCTTTTTTGCAGCTTCCTTAATGCGAGCAAATTCTTCCTTATCGTAATTATTGGGAAGATTAAACCAACCGCCCATCGGATTTTGGCTGATTTCAGCTAAAATCTGCTTGGCTTTCTCTGTATCAACTTTGGTATCGGGATAAATTAGTTTAATCATGTTTCCTCCAATCTTATCTATTATATCACAGGCTGTAATTTGCGTTTTTTAGTAAAATGTGCTATAATTAAAGATACGTTGCTTGAAAAATAGTAGCGAGAGATTTTAGTTGTCCAAAAGTACATTAAAAGGGAGGAAAGAACATGGATTGGACAAAGGAAAAAGCTAAGGAATACCTTGACAAAGTCATTGACGACGGAGAAACTAAGGAAATCCCAAAGTTTGAAGTAACTCAGGTTGAATTCGAAAACGAGGACGAAGTGACTGCTTACTTCGGCCTCTGCGCCCTAATAGAAGCAGTTGTGCGTGAATTCGCCAAAATGATCCCTGATGATAAACGGGAGGATTTCTTCAACCTACTCAAGAAATCTGACTTCGAGATTCTTCGGGCGCTCGAGATCAATGAGAATTTTGAGTCCGATTTTATCACGACAGCTGATGTAAGAATGCAGAAAGTACTCCGCCTCGGTAATGAGCTGGTAGTTGCGACGGAGATGTGCGCAACATTCCATCAAACTATTTTACAGTATCCCACACATGGATTTTTCAAATGTGATACCAAAATAGATTTTGAAAAAGTGAAACCGGCCCTAAACTTTGGTCTAAAAATGGCCTACGCGGAAATGCTAAGGCTCATTCAGGTGGCTTCGGAAGCTGGTGATCCTTCACTGATGGAAATTCTGTCACGCTGGAGTAAAACGCTGCTGGAATCGGAATACTTTGAGCGGGCCTTGCAGAATTATATCAATAATCCTGGCCTCATTATCGAACTGCCCTCAGTAGAGGAGGCAAATGCCGTAAGAGCGATTGTGAAGGATTTAAATCATCCTATCGAAATGCCGCTTCTCACCGCTGCGCTGAATGCATTCGATAGAATAACCTCTGTGTTTCCACCTAACGAAGATCTCGATGGAGAGGAAGTCGTAAATATCCTCAATTTTGCATGGTATGAAGACTGACTCTTCGCCCCCTTATGGGGGCTTTTTATGGTATAATATGTGCAGGCCCGAGTGGCGGAATTGGCAGACGCGCTAGCTTCAGGTGCTAGTCTGAGTAATCAGGTGCAGGTTCAACCCCTGTCTCGGGCACCAAAAAATGTAATGTATTAGACAAAAATCCCCAGGTGTTTGGGGTTTTTTGCACAAGAGTTTTGGCGATGTCAAGACTTTTTTAAACTTTATTTATAACTGGAATTACAATCGGTGTGTGGCCGGTGGCGTCAAAGAGAATATGAGTGATGTCTTCTTTGATTTCTTCTTTCAAAGTTTTTAGCTCTGGGTCGGTGGAAACGGATTTGTCAGTTTTGGTGCGAAGATAATGACGAATCTTACCGATTAGATCTTCGGAATTATCGAGATAAATAAACGCTCGGGAAACAATATCTGGAGTTTTAATTAAGCGGCCGGTTTTCTTAGAAAGTGTCAAGATAATGACAAAAATGCCCTCTCTAGAGATGTGGATACGATCCTTAATGACGGCCTCGTGAACTTGTTGATCGGCATCATCGTAGAGTTTGTTGCCAACCGTAATGCGGCCGTTGCGGCGGATTTTCCTATCTTTGGTAAGCTCAACCACGTCGCCATCATCAGAGATAATAATGTTGTCTCTAGGAATGCCGATAACGTTTTCGGCCATTTCGGCGTTGTGTTCGAGCATGTAAAACTCGCCGTGATATGGCATATAGTTGGTTGGGTTTAATCTGGTAACAAATTCAACGTGATCCTCGTAATAAGCGTGGCCAGAAAGGTGAAGCGGACCAAGGTTAGTGATGTGGTTTTTGCCATTTTGAATCACCTGGGCGCCTTCACGAAGGAGGCCATCTACGGTGTTAACCACATGTGGCTCGTTGCCCGGAATTGGGTTAGAACTAAAGACGATAGTATCGGTGGATTTGATCTTAATGTATTTGTGTGCACCGGTGACCATGCGATTCAGTACGGCGTTGAGCTCGCCCTGAGAACCAGTACAGACGATAGTGACTTTATCATCTGGGAGCTTGATAATGTCTTCCATTTTCATGATGGTGTCTTTTGGTACTTTGATAGATTTGGAGCGGAGAGCAACCTCGAGGTTATTGATCATCGAGAAGCCCGAGAAGGCGACTTTTCTACCTCTTTCGGCAGCTTCTTTTAAAACAAGCTCGATACGGCCAATCTGAGAGGAGAAACAAGAGACGATAATACGGCCAGAGGCATAATTATCCATTACTTTACCGAGGTTATCGCCAACGTCATATTCGGAATGTGGGTGTTTGCCCGGGGAGTCGATATTGGTGGACTCGTTTAGCATCAGAGTGATTCCCTCTTTTTTGACGATCTCGTCGATGCGCTCGTAGTCAGTCTGGACGCCCATTGGCTTTTCTTCGTGACGCCAGTCACCAGAGAGATAAATTACACCGTTTGGAGTGCGGATTACGATGGCAGTGTTGCCTGGAATAGAATGAAGCGTATGAATAAATTCAACGGAAAAATGCTCGGAGACTTTGATTTGTTCGTGCTTAAAAGGGTCGACTGGACAGTAGTTCAGCTCTGGGATATCTTCAAGCTCGGACATTTGTTTTTTGATCATGCCAAGAGTAAAATCGGTGCCGTAAATTGGGGTTAAAGGATTAAATTTTGGTAAGAGATGGCGACAAGCACCAATATGATCAAGGTGGGCGTGGGTAAAGAGGATGGCTTTAACGTTTGCCATGTTGTCTTCGAGATATTTGATATCTGGGATCATGTAATTGACGCCAGGATAATCATCCCCAGCAAAGAGCACGCCCATATCAACGACGATTATTTCGCCCTTGTACTCGATAATAGTCATATTTTTACCGATACCAAATTCGCCGAGACCACCGATTGGGATGATACGTACGGCCTCTGGATCTGGACGGGCAGACTTTAGCTGCGCGTTGGTGACCTGAGCGCCCTTATAGCCGTTGTAGCGAGATTTATTCACTGGCACACCGATGATATGCTGAGTGGCTTGCGCATTAACATCCTGTGAAAGCATGCGCTGATGATGCACCATTTCGCCTTTTTTAGTGGAGACGGAGAGATTAACTTTGCGTTTTTCGGCCTCTGTTACGTCCGGCTTTTCGGCCTTGGCTTTGGCAGTTTTTGCCGCAGTTTTGGTGGCTTTTTTAGTGGTTTTTGCGGCAGCTTTAGCTGGTTTTTTGACTAATTTTTCGTCTTTGCCACCTGGCGCAAAATTAGAGTTAAAATTGCGCTTTTGCAGCTCTTCAAAATTCTTTTTGATGCCCGGCAGTCGTTCTTCTCGCATTTTTAACAGATGCGCACGACGGTCCTGTTCCTGTTTGTTCATTAAAATCCTTTAATTAAATTGTTAAAAACAAGTAAATGTAAGTATCTCTATTTTAGCAAAACTATTGCCAAAAAGCAAGTTTTTATATATAATTGAAGTATACAGATATGGCCGGCCTGAAAAAGGACGGCGTTTTTAATTAAAGAAAGGAAATATGGAAAACCTAGACCTCAAACAGATGGCAACCATGGTAGGCGTAATTGCCGAAGAGAAAAACCTGCCAAAAGAGACCGTACTCGATGTAATCCAGATGGCGATTGCTGCCGCTTGGCGCAAAGACAACGGCGATCGCGAAATGAACGTACGTGCAATCCTAAACACCAAGACTGGAAGCGCAGATGTTTTTGTAGCGCGCGAAGTCGTAGAAGATGGCGTAGCTTACAACCCATCCACCGAAATCCCCCTAAAAGAAGCCGGCAAAGGCAAGAAAATAGGTGATATCGTGGAAGAAAAACACGCCGTAACGAGCTTTGGCCGCGTAGCTGCTATGACCGCTAAACAAGTGGTAGTACAAAGACTCCGCGATGCCGAGCGCGACGCTGTGCTTGCAATGTTTGAAGACAAAATTGGCACTATTGTTACTGGTATCGTTTCCCGCGTGGAACCAAAAATCGTTCGTATCGACCTCGGTAGAACCACTGGTATCATGCCAAAATCCGAGCAAATCGATGGCGAATATTACTCTGTTGGTTCACGTATTAAGGTGTTTATCAAAGATATCGAACGCGGTGAACGTGGTGCACAACTTATTCTCTCTCGTGGCTGTGCTGAGTTTGTAGAATATCTCTTCCGCCAGGAAGTCCCAGAAATTGAGAATAACACCGTAGAGATTCGTGGCATCGCCCGTGAAGCTGGTCGCCGCACCAAAATCGCTGTGGCTTCGACTGTCCCTGATGTCGACCCAGTTGGTACCTTTGTAGGTGGCCGTGGTGTTAGGGTCCAGGCTGTTACCAACGAAATCGGTGAACGCGAGAAAATCGATATTATTAACTGGAGCGACAACGCCTCTGAATATATCCGCGAGGCTCTTTCTCCAGCTGAAATCGTTAAGGTTGAAATTAAAGATAAGAAGGCTAAGGCCTATGTTACCGAAGATCAGCAATCTATTGCTATCGGTCGCCAAAGTCAAAACGTGCGCCTAGCTTCTAAACTTACCGGCTACGATATCGATATCGAGCTCGCTAAGGCTCCAGAAAAGAAGAAAAAGAAGAACGTTGAGGATTCTCTCCTCTCGGCGCTTGAAGAAGCTGAAGCAGAGTAATCTCTGTTTCACCCCTGTTTGTAATGCCCCACTTTGCGTGAGGCATTGCTTTTTTTGCGATTTTGTGCTATAATAAGAGATGTATCTTTCTATATGAAAAAGAAAGGGGTGGAACTATGAAAGATACGAACACGCTCATTATTATTATTCTCATCTCTATCCTGGCGATCGGAGCCGTTATCTTTGACTTGGTAATGATTCGTCGCAAAGGCAAAGAAAGACGTGAAAACGAAGATGCCGTTGCAAGAGTGATGAAGAAATATCGCACAATTACTCTCTGTCGACCGCTGGCCGCAATCGCTGTGGGTAGACTTTCGAGCAAGGAAATGCGCGGTATTGCTTACGAGATTTATCGCTGTGCGACTGACCCGGACTCGTTTTTCTTTATTACGAGAAGAGAAGATGATACACCTGTAATGGAGCCGATAGATCGGTTCCTAGTAGTGGCTACTTCTGAGAACTATTCAGAGGTAATAACACTGCTAAACACTGCCCGCTGATGCGGGCTTTTTTATTATTTAAAATCGCAAGATCTAGTTTTATGTCGTTCTTAATCTTAAATGCTTCCTATTTTTAATAATGTATATGACAAAACCAATGGTGCCGAGTATCATGGCCGTGATAAACATATCTGCTTGAATGTAATTGTCTTCTCTGGTTTGATAACCAGTGTTTGCCACAAAGCTTCCTTGTTTTGAGCTTGAGTTGCCGCCGTTCATGTCATTACTTTGGTCTATGTTAATCCCATCATCAGGATCAGTATTTGGTACTGCTGGAGAACCTCCAGTGTTACCACTAGAACTACCACCTTGACTACTATTTTGATTGCCCTGATTGTCATTGACAGGATTTTCTTCGTTACCACCTTGATTTCCCTGTTCATTTCCATTAGATCCCTCTTCACTACCGCCCTGATTTCCTTGTCCATCTCCATTTGAGTCTTGAACGATATTAAACTTAGCCGTATATACAGCATCATCTGTAACCGGGATGATTTCTGGCTCCCAGCCCGAAAAGTTAAAGCTGCCGGTGTATCCTTCTCCAAATATTAGGACGTTTGGATTTATGGAAAGTTCTTCATACTCTACCTTAGTGCCCATTATGGTACTAATTTCGCTATATCTAAGTAATTGTCTATAGACTGGCGTTGACCCGTACGGCACATTCTTTTCTATATAGGTTAGATACTGATCTTCATTATTTTCATCTATATAGTGGCCTTGAAACTTTATCGTATATTCTTTGGCTTTCTTATGAGCATTTATTGCAATGGTTCTATCCGAACTGATGATATTAGATTCCCATCGATTAGGATATATAATTGAATAAGTGTAGTGCTCCTCTTCTGCGATTAAAAGAGTTGCACTGACTCTTCCTACTTCATTGTTGTCCTTAATGAAGGATATCTCCTTGGTAGAATCGTTTATAGAAAACGTTGTTCCGTCTGGGACGGTAATAGAAGTATCGGATAGACCAACATAATTCTCGTTATTGGTGACGAAGGTAACTGTATGGTTACCAGTAGTATTAGCATCTACGTCGGTGGTATATACTGTTAGTAGATCATATTTCTTTTCGGAGTCGGTAAAATCACTACTGGTATACGCTGTTTTATCATTAAGCTCACAAGTATATGTTTGACTAGTCTGATCATCGTATCGTTCCAGACAATTGTATCCTGCATACACTTTTATCATGAAAGATCCATCCAATAAAATATTCTCAGAAGATAAGTCTAGGCTTTGCATGCCAGGATAGGAGTATTTAACACTGTCTTTATCATCGTAAGAAACATCCATCCATTCCCATGTCTCTCCACCATCAGTACTTAGACTAAATACATATTCTACTCCGGCCAACTTAAATCTTTGCGAGAAGGCAATCCTTTCAAGTTTTTCTGGTTGATTTGACTTAGTCTCGAATTCAAAGATTAATTCATTTCCGGCAGGAGTAACGTTATTTGGACTATTATATTCAAGTTGATAGTTTGATTCTAAACTACTATTCTTGGTGTAACTTCCTAATTGGTCGGTATAGTCATAGATATGGTCATAATTACTATGTTCTACGCCAGTAGCTACAAAAAAGCTAGTGAAGGCGGATTCGTAAGCTAAATATTCTTTGCCTGGGGCCGTGCCATAAGAATTTTGAATAATAAAGGCACCTTTTTTGGTCTCACCATTGTTAATATATTCCCAGTTGTCGTCCCAACCAACTATATTGATGGCGTGCCCAGTAGAAAGACTACCGCTATTACATTCAGTTTTGCCAGTACGAGTGGTTCGATCTATGATGGTAAAATTATTGTTACTATCTACATAGCCACAGGCGGTTTTGTTATAGTGTGTACCAATGCCGACCGCACCGTAATCTTGAATAGATTGTTTAAGATATAAGATGAAATTATCACGAGTATAAGATTGCGCACCTTCCCCTTCAAACGGAGTATTTTCGCCGTAATAAAGGTACCCGCTAGCCGTGTCATAAGATATAAGATTATACTCAGAGTTAGACCCATTAAGCACAACGTCTGAACTTATTCTACTTTTGTAACCAGAGTGATTATTGAGGTATTCAGCATACGAGTTGATGCCAGATAAGGTGCTATCTTCGTTTTGAAGTTTTTGCCAGAAGTTGTCTTCTATGGCGAGAGTATTTTGGCCAGTTGAAACAATAGATGCTAATTGATAATTAGCTGAGGAACCTATTCTTCTAGCATTTGAGCCGTAGATATAGCTAGTGTATGGATTATTTTGATCTGAAAAATTGTTAGCAAGCTGGTAGTCCAAATGCTTGACTGATAGTTCAGGAGTTTCGAAAAGAGTATTTCTGATAGTGCTTTCTATGGCTGTAGTATAAGAGTAGGCCCAGCAGAGATTTTCATTATGCTGATTCTCTACTCTGCTAACGCATCCTACGGAATTAATGCAGTCTTCTTGACTGAGAGAACTATAGCTAGCTGGGTATTGTTCGCTAGGCACGGGACGTCCAGAATCAGTTGTAGTACAATAAGGAAGTCCATCCTTATCTAAAAAGCAGGTTTTTTCAAAGTTTGCTGCAGAAGCGCCTAATACTGAATTAGAATTAAACCTTTCTTCATAATTATCTGGGTCGACGCCAAATTCGAATCCTTCTTCGTCAAAACCAAAGACGAATTCTTCCTCCTCGGCATTAGTATTAGAAATATTGTTTATAACGGCGTATGCTCCGGTGCTTAAAAAAGCGAGACCAACAAAAATGTAGGTCGAAACAAGGAGCTTTTTTCTAGTTTTCTTAAGACGGAATGATTCCATCCTTATATCCTTTTTATTTTATGTTTTTGTTTATATGACTTTTACGTCTTTTATACTAACGTACTTATGGTAATTTGTCAAGGGTTTTATTGGCTAGCTTCTAGATAGACGAAAAGCCACCCGTTGGGGTGGCTTATCCGTATAATTTGGCACCTTGCTAGTTTCCCGCAGAGCAGTATAATCGCCGCTACTGGGCTTGACTTCTGTGTTCGGAATGGGAACAGGTATTTCCCCAGCGCTATGGGCACCAAATTGAGCGCGTCTGCGTCTCTATTGATGTCCATTTTCGTGCCAAGATTTTAAATGACGTTCGGTGTCTCCTACGGAGAAATTCTTGCGAATATCGAGCACCGATTGCTAGATAAGTCTACCAAGTTGTCGCTGTAATGTCAAGCATATAGAGACAACTTGGAACATAAAAAGGCGATGGATCGATTAGTACTTCTCAGCTCCACATGTTGCCATGCTTCCACTTAAAGCCTATCAACCAGATCATCTTTCTGGGATCTCATAGGGAATTCTTATCTTGGAGTGGGCTTCGCGCTTAATATGCTTTCAGCGCTTATCTCTTCCGAACATAGCTACCGGGCGATGCAGCAGGTGGCCACAACCCGTACACTAGAGGTTCGTCCACCCCGGTCCTCTCGTACTAAGGGCAGATCTCCTCAAAATTCCTAACGATCATGCCGGATATAAACCGA
>JAEEGL017215170.1_pt1 | contig 49758 bp, 39 predicted proteins | sample 9134231 | NCBI WGS metagenome assembly JAEEGL01 (sample SAMN16246548, study PRJNA631951) | gut metagenome | biome: gut microbiome; feature: rumen; material: fiber-attached | host: Bos | place: Iran: Karaj | collected 2018-10 | reverse complement strand
TACACATTGGAGCAATTTAAGAAAATGGAACAGAATGGAGCTGTTTTTTTACCTGCTTCAGGCCGTTATTATTCTACACCTTCGGATCCTATTGAGTTTGAACAATATGGTTGGTATTGGTCTACAGAGTCTGTAACAATAGGAGGAAAAATATATAACTTGGGGTTTTCAAGTACCGTTATAGATCCAAATAATGGTAGTAATAGTGGAATGCCAGGAAAATATGCTAAATCTGTACGCTTAGTGTCAGACTATGTATTATTGTTAAACACTTCGTTAACTCCAACCGAAGGTGGCACTGTAACTGCTGGTGGAGCAATGGCGCCAAATACCACAAAACAGCTTACCGCCACTCCAAAAGTTGGATACAAATTCAGCAAAGGGACTGTGAGCGGAACAGGTGCAACGTTATCTTCAACGACCGATGCCACTACCACATTTACAATGGGAAATGCTAATGCCACGGTTACTGCAGTGTTCGAGCCATGGAGTTATTCAACAACTACGAGTACCCCAGGTCAGGGTACTTTACCAGCAGCTATTTTTTCTGTTTCTGCAACACATAAAGTTATATTCTCACAAGGAAATTTACAATATCAGGCAAGTACCAACACGTGGCGATTTGCAGAACATCAATACGACAGGATTGGCGACGCTAATAAAAATATCTCATCTACTTACAGCGGCTGGATAGACTTGTTCTGCTGGGGAACTTCGGGCTGGAGCAGCGGTGCAAACGCATATCAACCGTGGAGCACCAGTCAAGACACGTTAGACTACTATGTTGGTGGTTCGTACAGAAACGACCTTTCTGGCGACTATGCATACGCCGACTGGGGTATATATAACAAAATCGCCAATGGGGGAAATCAGCCAGGAATGTGGCGTACACTTACAGATAGCGAATGGAAATATTTACTGTCAGAAAGAACCAATGCAAGTGAATTATATGGAATAGGAACGGTTAACAACATTGAGGGATTTATATTCCTGCCTGATAATTGGACAATACCATCGGGAATGCTATTCAAAAGTAATGTGGACGATTTTTCCACAAATACTTATACAAAAACGGAATGGGCAAAGATGGAAACGAACGGAGCAATGTTTCTTCCTATTACAGGCTACCGCGATGGCACTTCCGTTACTCTTCTTGATTGTAGTTCAGCAGAACATCCTGCCAGAGCGTTTTACTGGACAAGTACACATAGTGATACTCATCAAACTCGTGATGCTCAAGCACTTGATTTTTATATTAATAGTAGAAAATTGATTAATTCTCATTATCGCTCCCATGGACGATCTGTCAGACTTGTCCAAGATTATGAAGGTTTAGAAAACGGGAATAATGAGGAAAATTCATCAGGCACAACCATGTCTGATTTAATGAAAGAGGCTGTAATCTTTACAACAAACAACTTAGAGATTCCATATAATAGTTATGGTGTTGACTTTGATGGAGATGACTATTCTGATCAATGGCAAAAAGGATTTGATGTTTTGAATGACGCTGTCTATGATGCGACAAATTCCGATTGGTCACCAAAGATAGGAGAATCATTTATGATATCGCTGGATGGAACTCCAAATTTCTCTGGGGTAGTGCGGTTCTATATTGTCGATCAACGAGCAAAAGCCGCATATTGGTCCGAGTTAGCGGGTGGAAGTGATGGATATAAAGTTACGGCTGGTGAACCGTTTGAATGTACGCTTGCTTCGTATATCAATAATACAACAACTTGCACAAACATAGATAGTGATTATTACGGAGAAGATATCTACGGTGGTTTACAAGGGAATTTGGTAATAGCTTGTTTCCCCGATGTAACTTCCACGATGGATGATTTTGATGATTCTCCGTGCATTTTCTCTGACGCACAGTTGAAAATTTTGTACCAAGAAGCTGTAAATTACGAAAATTCGCTGCCTTTGCTGTATAAGAATGCTACAGAGGACGCTTTTTGTTATATGGGCTCTACTAAGTGCAGTAGTACTTCGCGTGTGAAAACTGGTGATTATATTAATGTTGCTTTGAATGCTGTTGCAGAAGACAACATTGATACCTTACTTTATGAATTTGTTGACATAGCGGCGGATGCGACCCCTGTAAGTTATGGTTCACCTGTCACGAATCTGGTTACTCTTGCCACTGGTATAAAAAAAGGCGATGATATAAAAATGTCGTTTTCTATCCCAATATCTCAGATTTCAGAATCATCTATACCTGATTACAGAAATCAAATTTGGGCATACGACGACTCAGCTACGGTGAGTTTATATTTATCGAATGTTTCTGTAATAACAACGGTAGGAGCAAAGATATTTGAAGATATTACAGAATCTTTATCTGTGGAATCATTTACAATTCTTTGTATTGCAAATCTTGATTTGTATGGCTCGGTTATGGGCGGTGGGGATTATGGACATGGAGAAACGATAAGTCTTGTTGCTGTTCCAAATACAGGTTGTGAGTTCACAAGTTGGAGCGATGGAAATACAGATAATCCGCGAACAATAACCGTCACAAAAAATGAAACGTTTATTGCTAATTTCAAAGCATCGCAATCACCTACATACTCGATAACATTGGCGGTTAATAACAATTTATACGGATTTGTAATGGGTGGTGGCGAATATGAAGAAGGCAGTGTTGCTACAATCGCCGCTATAGCTAAATCGGGGTATGAATTCGAAAAATGGGACGATGGCGATACCGACAATCCTCGTGAAATCACTGTTACAGCAAATGCCATCTATATGGCTAATTTCAAGGCTGCACAATCATTTTCTTCAAAATATACGATAACTTTGGTGGTTAACAACAATTTATACGGTTCTGTTTTTGGTGGTGGAGAATATGAAGAAGGAAAAAAGGCAACACTTATTGCTATTGCTACCTCGGGATATGAATTTGAAGAATGGAATGATGGCAACACCGACAATCCTCGTATCATCACTGTTACAGAAAATGCCATCTATATGGCTAATTTCAAGGCTGCACAATCATCTTCATCTTCAACATACACGATAACGTTGGCGGTTAACAACAATTCATACGGCTCTGTAATGGGTGGTGGAGAATATGAAAAAGGCAGTGTTGCTACAATCGCCGCAATAGCTACATCGGGATATGAATTTGAAAAATGGAACGATGGCAATACCGACAATCCTCGTATCATCACTGTTACGGAAAATGCTATCTATATGGCAAACTTCAAAGCAGCACAATCATCTTCTTCAAAATACACGATAACATTGGTAGTTAACAACAATTCATACGGCTCTGTAATGGGTGGTGGCGAGTATGAGGAAGGCAGTGTTGCTACAATTGTTGCTGTATCTACATCGGGCTATGAATTCGAAAAATGGAACGATGGCAATACCAACAATCCTCGTGTTATCACTGTTACGGCAAATGCCATCTATATGGCTAATTTTAAGGCGGAACCAATGCAGGCTCGATATACGGTGACATTGATTTCGAACAACAACTCATATGGTTCCGTAATGGGCGATGGTGAATATACCGAGGGGGCAAATGCAACGCTTATAGCAATTCCAGAAATTGGTTACAAGTTTGTAAACTGGAACGATGGCAATACCGAAAATCCACGTGTCATAACTATTTCTGGTAATGTAAGTTATAAGGCAAACTTCGAAAAATCATCAAGCGGCAGTATGGATGATTTTATTACGGTTACGGCAATTCCAGCCAACAGCGAGCAAGGAACGGTGGTTGGTGGCGGAACCTACGATCTAATGTCAACAATATCGTTGGCTGCAATTCCTGCAAAAGGCTACCAATTTGTGGGTTGGAACGATGGCAATAATGAAAATCCACGTACAATAACGGTTATTAGCAATTGTTTCTACGTTGCTACATTCGAGAAAATCACAACAGATATTTTCGATGTTGAAGAAGATGCGTTGACAGTTACAATCGTTAACCGTCAAATCCTTGTAAACGGTGAAGCACCAGCATTCGTGGTAACCGTTTCAGGTCAGAAAATCAAAAATGCGAACCTCAAGGCAGGGGTGTATTTTGTGGTGGTAGATGGAAATAGTGTGGGTGTTGTCGTACGGTAAAGAGATCTCTCACTTCGCTACGCTCCGTTCGAGATGACGGGGCTTAGAGGGGATTAAAGGAAAGAAAGGGGAAAATTGCGGAGCAATTTTTCCCTTTCTTGTTTCTTCTTCCTACCATAAAAGTTCGTCACTTCGAGCGAAGCGAGAAATCTTTCTAAAAAATGGGCTTAATGGTCAAAAAATGGGGTTCACCTCATCAATGTGTCCCTACAATTAAATGGAAATATTTTCAAAGGCTGCTGCAAGGCGGCCTTTTTTATGTATAAATTTTACGATTTTATTTATTTACAGACAGTTTGCTTTGATTGCAAATTTCGTGTAGGTTTCCTCGGTGCATTACGTGTTAAAAATAATCCGTAAAAAAACTATGCGATACGTGAATTACGTAAACTACTTTTTCTTACATTTGCGATGCTTTTGAGTGAAAAGTGTTTTAAATCAAAAGTAAGAATAAAATAGTAACAATATAATTATTGTATGGATACAAAAAAAATCGTTGGTTTGTTGGTGACATTGGTTATCACAATCTTTTTATGGGCAGTTCCTACTGATTTTTATGGAATTGATGCATTGACGGTTGTTCAGCAACGTGTAATCGCAATGTTCGTGATGGCTGCGTTGCTGTGGATTTTCGAACCGATTCCTAACTGGACGACTTCGGTGCTGGTGATTGTGCTCTCGTTGCTGACGGTTTCAAATAAAGGTATTGGATTTTTATGTACGCCCGAAGCTGGCGAACTTGTAGTTTACACAAAAATAATGTCAGCATTTGCCGACCCGGTTGTTATGCTTTTCTTGGGCGGATTTGTGCTGGCAATTATGGCTTCGAAATACGGACTTGACGTGACACTTGCGAGAATAATGCTGAAACCGTTCGGCAAAAATCCTCGTATGGTATTGCTTGGCTTCTTGATTGTGATTGCAGTATTCTCAATGTTTATGAGCAACACGGCTACGGCTGCTATGATGCTTGCCTTCCTCGCTCCTGTGCTTGCGGTGCTTCCAAGCGACGATAAAGGAAAAATCGGACTTTCGTTGGCAATTCCTATTGCCGCAAACCTTGGCGGTATCGGAACGCCTATCGGAACGCCCCCAAACGCCACAGCTGTGAAATTCTTGGCTGAAGCTGGTTGCGAAGTGACTTTTGGCGAATGGGCAATAAGAATGATTCCATTTGTGATTATTATGATTTTGATTGCGTGGGTGCTTCTGCAATTGTTGTTCCCATTCAAATCGAAAGAGGTTGTGCTCGATATTAAGGACAGCGGCCGCAAGACAGACTGGAAAACATACGTGGTATGGATTACGTTTATCGGCACAATTTTGTTGTGGGCAACCGAAAAACTTACAGGCATCAACTCCAACGTGGTTGCGCTTATTCCACTTGCGGTGCTTACCTGCTGTGGCATTTTTACAAAAGACGACATAAAAGAAATCAACTGGACGGTGCTTTGGTTGGTTGCCGGCGGTTTCGCTTTGGGTACTGACTTGCAAGGAACTGGTCTTGCTAAAGTGCTGATTGAAGCCATTCCATTTGGAACTATGGGCGTTGTGGCAGTGTTCATCATTGCAGGCGTTGTATGTTATTTCTTGTCGAACTTCATCAGCAACTCGGCAACGGCGGCTTTGTTGATTCCAATATTGATTGTAGTTGCACAGGCAATGGGCGACCCTTCTGCCGCAAGCCACGATTCGTTTGTGGCTCTTGGCGGAACACACGCAATGATTTCGTTCATCGCAGTGTGTGCGTCTATCGCAATGTTGTTCCCAATATCTACACCGCCAAACGCAATCGCGTCATCTACAGGTTTGGTGGAAACAAAGGATATGGCGAAAATAGGTCTTATACTTGGAGCGATAGCGTTCGTTCTCGGTTATTTCTGGCTGACAACGATTTTCCCATTCGAAAGCGTGCAACAGGTGGCTGAAACAGTAACAGCAACATTATAAATGAATTACTAACAAAAAGAGGGCGAAAGTCCTCTTTTTTTATTTCTCAATATGAAACGATATTTACTCTTTGCATCATTTTTTTGTGTAACGTGCGGAAACGCCTTATTGGCTCAAACAGAAACGCAAGTTGCAGAAACTCCCCAACCCAAGGCAACATTGAAATGGTACGGTTTTGTCCGTAATTATTTTACTTTCGACACTCGCGAAAGCAAGGCGGGAACCGACGAGTTGTATTATTACGTTCCGCTTGATGAATCTGTACAACCCGACGGAACTGATATAAACCAACACCCTACGATGAAATGGAGTGCCATTACGTCGCGTCTTGGGTTAGATGTAAACGAATACAAAATCGGGAACGTTAACGTGGGTGCAAAAATCGAAGCTGATTTTTATAGTGGTTTGACTGGCGTCACGGGAACGGCACAATTCCGTCTGCGTCAAGCATATACTACATTGAATTGGCAATCGGGAAATAAAAATAAATATTCATTGAAAGTTGGTCAGGCGTGGCACCCAATGGCTGCCGACATGGTTCACAGCACCAACCTTGAAATAGGCGTGCCGTTCGCACCGTTCAGCAGAACGCCGCAAATCACGTTTGACTATGCTCCGGGAAAAGTTTCGCTGACGGCTTCTGCTATCTGGCAAATGCAATACACGTCGGGCGGTCCCGAAGGTGCTTCGGCTAATTACATAAAATACAGCAACATACCAGAATTCTACTTTGGTGTGAACTTTAAAGGCGACAATGGTCTGCTTGCCCGTGTCGGTGTGGATTTGTTGAGCATAAAGCCACGTTACAAGGGAGAGGCATCAATGTTGCAAAATGGTGATACTGTGAAATATACTGCGTTAGTTGACGACAGAATCACGACAGTTTCACCGTTTGTGTATATGCAGTATAAAGGCGACAAGTTCCAATTCCGTGCAAAGAGCATTCTTGCCCAAGCTGGCGAACACATGAACTTGAACGGCGGTTACGGCGTTACTGCTAAATCAAACGGACTTGACGAAGACGGTCATTGGGAATACACGCCAGTGCGCTATTCTTCGTCGTGGGTGAGTATGATGTACGGTAAAAAATGGCAAGGAATCTTATTTGCCGGCTATGCAAAAAATCTTGGCACTGCCGATGGCTTATTGGTTGACTACACCGATGCCGAGGGGAACGAATATGCAAACATAGCAAACAATTATCTGTCGAAAAACACATACGCCAACATCAATTCTATGTGGCGTTTGGCTCCGGGCGTAGTTCGCAACTGGGGAAAACTTGCATTGTCGCTTGAATGGCATATTACCTCGGTGCAATATGGCGAGTTTGTGAAACAAGGCGGTGTGTCGTACGTAAGTGCAAAGAACGGTATGGCAGAGAACAATCTCCATTGGATTACCAACCATCGCTTGCAAATGATGCTGAAATATAGCTTCTAAGAATTTTTACGATTGGAATGTAGGACTGCCACACAGTGGCAGCCCCTATACGTGTTCATTGTAAAAAACACCTTTGTGTGTTTTGTGTTTTTTATAAAAAACACTATCTTTGCATAGAAACTGCCGTGTTCCGAAAAATTCCTCTTTGGGCATTTGGGTGTTTGTATTAAATGCTAACTTTGCCGCGTTACAAATAATGCGGAATATGCCAAAGGCAAAACGAAAAACGACGACGAAAAAGAAAAAATCTGGAGCAAAGAAAGTCAAACGTAATGTCAAAAGTTTGATAATCTTTTTATGTGGCGTATCGCTTACTTGCATTGCTTTTTTCTTTGGATGGAAAGCATTACAAAACAATGATGAGGAAGAAGTTACCCCTGTGGGTGAAACACCGAAAGTCTGCATTCGCGTCGAGGAAAACTATGGACACGTAATTGATTCGTGTGCAAGAATCTTTAACATAAATTCCCGTTACTTAAAATCGTTGGCGTGCTTGGAATGTTCGGGCAGAACCGACAGACCAAATCGCTTTGAGCGTCACGTATATAAACGGCTGAAAAACGTGCGAGACGGGAAAATTGCCGATTACGAAGGCGTGACTCAAAAAATGTTGCACGACGCGTCCGACGATGCTTTGAAAAATCTTGCAACATCGTGGGGGCCTTTTCAGATAATGGGCTACAAATGTCTGCACCTGAATATAAATGTCGCCGATTTGCGTGGCAGCGATGCTGTCTACTGGGGTGTGAAGTGGATAAATATGGAATATGGTCATTTGCTCAAAAAAGGTCGTTATCGTGACGCATTCCACTACCACAACACGGGTCGTGTGTATCCAAGCAACGGAAAACCAACGACATACGACAAAAATTATGTGCCGAATGGTCTTGAATATATGAGACACTTTCAATGACCTTTTGCAAATAGAGATTTTTCGTTATTTTTGCACAATATCAAATAAGCGAAATGGAGTTTAGAGACGATGTTGAAGCGGTAGATTCTCTCAAAGAGACGTATGAATCTTTAAAACAGGAGATTCATAAGAAAATTATTGGTCAGGATGCGATAATTGACGATGTGTTGATTTCGATTTTCAGTAAGGGACATTGTCTTCTGGTGGGTGTTCCTGGACTTGCTAAAACATTGTTAGTCACTTCGATGGCTCAAATTTTGGGATTGAAGAACAACCGTATTCAATTTACTCCCGATTTAATGCCAAGCGACATTACTGGTTCCGAAATTTTGAACGGTGACAGACAATTTCAATTCATTAAAGGTCCGTTGTTTACCAATTTCTTGCTTGCCGATGAAATTAACAGAACACCGCCAAAAACGCAGGCAGCTTTGCTCGAAGCCATGCAGGAACATGCGGTGACGGTTTCGGGTGTCCGATATACATTGGAAGAACCTTTTTTTGTTCTTGCAACGCAGAATCCAATAGAGCAGGAAGGAACCTATCCTTTGCCAGAAGCTCAACTTGACAGATTTATGTTCAATGTTGTTCTGGATTATCCTTCTGTCGAGGAGGAAATTGCAATCGTGAAAGCCACGACTGGTGATACCGAACAACCGATACAATCGTTGTTGACTGCAGAACAGATTGTTGCATATCAGAATGTGATTCGGAAAATTCCTGTGAACGACAGTGTGGTCCGTTATGCAGTTGAATTGGTTTCAAAGACAAGAAACGGTCTGTCGAAATATGCCGAAGAATATCTTTCTTGGGGTGCCGGACCTCGTGCTTCGCAGTATTTGATTGTTGGCGCAAAAGCCCATGCCGCCGTGCATGGAAAGTATTCTCCCGATATTGACGATGTTCGTGCCGTGGCTTTGCCGATTCTTCGTCATCGTGTTGTTAAAAATTATAAGGCGGAGGCCGAAGGTATTGGCGTAGATGATATAATTGTAAAGTTGATGGAGTAATGAAGAAAGGTCTCTTTTTAATTTTGATTTCGGTATTTATTTCTTTTTTCTCTTTCGGTCAGAAAAAGACGAAGGTAGAAATAAAACATACCGACGTCATGAAAGGAGACCGCGAAATTCGTCGGTTGCAGGGGAATGTCGTCTTTAAGCATGACGATGCCTATATGTATTGCGACAGTGCAATTTCGTATGCAAAGGATAATCGTTTCGAGGCCTACGGACATGTGCGGATTGTAAATAAAGAGGTTACGGTCTATGGCGACACGCTGTTCTATTCCAGTTCTTCGAGCATGGCAAGTTTGCGTGGCGACATTAGAATGATTCATGAAAAAATGACGCTGACTACTCATTTTCTTGATTATGACCTGAAGAAAAATATGGGTTTTTATCGGAATGGAGGAAAAATCGTTGATGCAACAAATATTTTGCAAAGCCAAATCGGGTGCTATTATGTAAACGACAGAATGCTGTTTTTTAAAAACGATGTGGAGTTGAAAAATCCTAATTACGTTATGCAGACCGATACACTGAAATACAAAACAACGACAAATGTCGCGTATTTTGTCGGTCCGACGACTGTTGTAAGCAACAAAGACGAAATATACACTCGTAACGGATGGTACAACACCAATACCGACTTGGCACAATTATATCAAGACTCGTATTTGCACAGTGGAGCAAAATATGTGTACGGCGACGATATGTTTTACGACAGAAATAAGGATGAAGGAATTATTCGGAAAAATGCTGTCATAAAAGATACGGTTGAAAAATTAACTTTGTCCTCACAGTATGCATTGTACGAAGGAAAGAAGCAGGCCGCCTTTTTGACAAAAAAAGTTCTTGTTGTAAAAGAATTTGATGGCGATTCTTTGTTTCTTCATGCCGATAGTATTTTGTTTAATCAGTATACAATTGCTCCGTTAGATTCGACTCGTTCTGATTCAATTACATACGAAGTAATTAAGGCGTTCCACAAAGTTCGTTTCTATAAAAGCGACGTTCAAGGAGTGTGCGATTCGTTGGTGTATCATGCCCTCGATTCTATGATTTATTTATGTACCGAGCCTATTGTGTGGTCGGAAGAAAATCAGATGACTGGACTTGACATTCGTTTAAAATTGGGCGAGAACAACACTAAAATGGAAAAAATAATCATCGAATCTGATGCGTTTCTCGTTGCACAAAGCGACGAAGACCAGTTCAACCAAATGAAAAGTAAGTCGCTGGTTGGCTACATAAAAAATAATGAACTCGTAAGAGTTGATATGTTCCAAAATGGCGAGACTATATATTATATGAAAGACGATGACGAGGTTGTCGGTGTAAACAAGGCGGTGTGTAGCGATATTTCTGCTTATTTGAAGAAAGGGAAAATCGACCATATAGTTTTTAAAAATAAACCAGAGGGTACCTTTAGTCCGCTTTCACAATTTCCTAAGAATCAGCTGAAATTGGATCAATTCAATTGGTTTGATGCTGTTCGCCCTGTTGATTCGCAGGATGTATTTAATTGGAGAAAACGGTAAAAGTCCCCATATTTTTGTATCTTTGCCGCAAATTGAAAATATGAGACTAATAGAATTTCAACAAGTAAAAGAAATTCCCGAACACTTGAGACAAAAATCGGGGCTTGCAAGTCAGGTGATTTTTGTCGCATTGTTCGCAATAGTTTTTATAAATGTCTATCAGCCGTTCAATTCATATAATTGGGCCGATGTTCATGGTATTGGATATTTTCTTTGGTCGTGCGCTATTGTTGCAGTTGGATTTTTCGCACTTGTGATAAGTAGGATAATCCTCTATTTTTATGCAAAGAAACATAGGATGTTTTACTGGGTTTTTGCCTTGTGGATTTTTATAGAAATCTCTGCCATTGCAGTCATTTACACGACAATAGCTGCTATTTTTATGCCTAACACGGCGAATTTTTCTGCGGCAGATAATAATATGTCTGATTTTTATTGGAATGCATTTTTCTATGTCTTTTTCGTCATGGCAATTCCAACTGTTTTGTGTTGGTTGTACCTTGCTTTTGTTCAGAAAAAGAACGAGTTAAAGATATTACAGAAACAGGTTGACGAAAATACCGTGCCAGGCATACAGGTTTCGTCTCCGTCGGTTTTGCAGTTTAATGACGAAAAAGGAGAGACTCGTTTTTCCGTAAAGGCTGAAAATGTCATTTGGATAGAATCGGCTGATAACTATGTGATTATCAAGTATCAAAACCAAGGGAAAATTTCCGATTTCTTGTTGAGAAATTCATTGAAACGACTTTCCGAAGATTTTAAAGATACCACGTTGTTCCGTTGCCATCGTTCGTTCATGGTGAACTTCGACCATGCAATTGCATTACGGAGAGGGGCGGAAGGACTGATTATTGAACTTGATACCCAGCCAACGAAAGTGATTCCAGTCTCAAAAACCTATAAGGACGAGACTTCGCAGGCATTTACGCGATACAATTGTTTGCGATAGATTATTTCTGAAGTTCCTGTTTGATTGTTTCGAAAACTTGTGCCGATATTTTTGCGGCATCGCGTTCCTCAACACCTTGTACGGATATTGGCTTGTCGAAATGCACGGTAACAATAGTTGGACTAAACCGTATGTTGTTTCGCGACCAAGCTTTTGCTGATTTCTTTATTGTGACAGGAACAATGTCGGTTTGAGAATTGATAGCCAATTTAAAACCACCTTTTCTAAAAACGCCTAATTCACCTGTTTTTGTGCGGGTCCCTTCAGGATAAATGGCAATATCCATTCCTTCGGAAATGAGTTCTATGGCTTTGCGCATGCTTGACGTGGTTTTTTGTGCGTTACTTCTGTCGATAAAAATCATGTGCATTTTTTTACAGACAAAGCCAGTAAAAATATTATGCTTCAATTCTTCTTTCACCATAAAATGCAGTTCTCGGCGTGAACCCCAGAAAATGGCTGGAATGTCGAAAAACGAAGAATGGTTTGCCATGAAGATGTAATGTTTCTTTGGATCGAGATTTTCTAATCCTTCAACTTTCAAACGGCTCATCGTTAGAAAAATAGTGACGGGGGCCCAAAGACGGACCGCCAGCCACAATGTGGCTTTAGGCGGTAAAAGTAAAGTGATTATGTAACAAAACAATAAGGTCCAAATGGCAATGAGAACGACTTGTATGAGATTTAGTAGTATCATGTCTATAAAATTAACACTTTCTCGTATTTTTGCAATGCAAATTATTTTTCTACAAAGAAAGTGAATTTTTATTAAAATGACAGGAAAAATATACCTAATTCCCTCTCCAATGGGAGAACAAGATGAGAAACGATTGTTCCCGGCATACAATATCGCTGTGATACAAGAAGTTAATCATTATATTGTGGAGAATGTCAGGACGGCTCGACGTTTCATTAAGAAGGTTTTTCCTGAAAAGGACATAGAAAACACTTGTTTTTATGAATTGAACAAACACAATCCTGCCGAAAATATTGAACAAATGATTCAGCCTGTGTTCGACGGTTTCGACGTCGGCATAATTAGCGAAGCGGGAATGCCATGTATTGCCGACCCGGGAAGTTTGGTTGTTGACTATGCGCATAAAAAGAACGTTCAGGTGATACCGCTCGTTGGTCCGAATTCAATAATAATGGCTCTTATATCTTCGGGATTCAATGGACAAAGTTTTGTATTCCATGGCTATTTGCCTATAAAAGACGGACGGAAACCTTTTGTTTTACAGATGGAACAAAATGCACAACGACTAAAACAAACGCAGATTTTTATGGAAACGCCTTATCGTAACCAACAGTTGTTTTCGGAACTTCTGACTTGGCTTCGACCTGCGACAAAACTGTGTATTGCGACTGATGTGACGTTGCCGACCGAGGAAATTCGAACGTATTCGATTTCGGAATGGAAAAAGAAAACGGTGGAAATACAAAAACGTCCTTCTATTTTTTTGATAATGTAAGCCCGTGTTTAAATAAAAAGATGTATCTTGCAGGTGCGAGAATTTATTATGGCAAAACAGAAGATAAATTTGGAATATGAAATGAATACGATGCCTGGCATTCTGTATAAGCGTGTTGCTACGCCCGAAGGTCTTGCCAGTTGGTTCGCCGAAGATGCTGCAAGCGAAGACGGTATTGTGTTTTCGTTCTTGTGGCATAAAGATGTGAGTCGTGCCATTGTTATTGACTCGATTCCGAATGAAATGATACGTTTTAGATGGGAGGACGAAGACACGGACGATTATTTTGAATTCCGAATCGTTCAGCCAGAAATGTCTCGCTCAATTATTTTATGTGTAACTGATTTTTCCGAAGAGGAAGAATTAGAGGATGTAATTCAACTGTGGAATTTTCAGATAGCCAATCTGAAGCGTATTTTAGCTGCGTAATTGTATGTTGGGCATAAAGAAATTAGACATCTTCATTTTAAAATCATATATCTTACCGCTGGTTTTAGTGTTCTTTGTCTCAACATTCCTATTGTTGATGCAGTTCTTGTGGCGGTATATAGACGATTTGGTGGGCAAGGGGCTTGAATTAAGCGTGATAATAGAATTGTTTGTCTTTGCGGCAGTTGGACTGCTCCAAATGTCGTTGCCGCTTTCTGTGCTTTGTGCTTCGATATTCGCATATGGAAGCATGGGCGACACTAACGAATTGATTGCCATCAAGTCGGCAGGTGTTTCGTTGGGACGAATGATGAAGCCGCTCATTATTTTTAATGTCTTTTTGATGTTTGGCTCGTTTATTTATGCGAATAATGTGTTGCCATATTCCAATCTCCGGCTCTGGTCGTTGATGTTCGATGTCCGAAACCAGCGGCCGGAAATGAATATAAAGGAAGGAGTATTCTTCGACGGTATAGACCAAGTTAGATTGAAGATTTCTTCGAAGAATACAGAAACGAACATGATGTACGACATGATGATTTATGACCATCGGCAAAATGCAGGAAATGTTTCGGTAATTATTGCTGACTCGGCATCGATGAAAGTTACTGACGATAAGCAATATCTCGTGTTGACATTATACAATGGTGAATCATACGAGGATGTCATCGACCGTTCGCATCCCGACGAAAATCGACAAAAACGTCCGTTCCGTAGGTATTCGTTTGATAAACAGCAGGTTTTGTTTGAATTGGAAGATTATGCATTCAGTCGTACAAACGTTGACTTGTTTAAGCATAACTCTCAGATGCAGAACGTGGCACAGCTTGATTATATGATAGATTCGCTTGCTTTTGAGTACAAGGTTCGAAATGAAAAGTCATTTAGACAATTCTTTATTAATAATGTTTATAAGTCGCGAAGTACGAAAGATTCGGGCTATGTGGTTTCAATGGATACACTCACTGCAGGTTTCTCGTCAACTGAGGCCTTGACGGTGATCTCAAAGGCTCTTAACGTTGCAAGAACATCGGAGTCGTTCCTTCTGGCCGCCGTAGACAATAATAAGGAACAGGAGAAGGGACTGAATAAGTTGCGTATAGAATGGCATAGAAAGTTTACACTCGGCTTTGCCTGTCTGATAATGTTTTTTGTCGGTGCTCCATTTGGCGCATTGGTAAGAAAAGGTGGGTTTGGGGTTCCCGTTATTGCATCGTTTGTCTTTTACCTATTATATTATATAATGACAATGATAGGGGAAAAGAGTGTAAAGGCAGCATCTATAAACGCTTGGCTCGGAATGTGGATCCCTGTCGTAATTATAATGTTGGTAAGCGTTTATTTGACTAAGTTGGCGGTAAACGATAAAGGGTTGCCGTCGCTAAAGCCGTTTTTCCAGGAAAAGTTCTCGAAAATATTAGCATTACAGAAAAAAATAAAAAATAAAAAACATGAAACTAACGAAACAAGTGGCAGTTGATTTAATGGCTGCAATGAAAAATCAAGACAAAGGTAAGTTGGACGCATTGCGCTCGTTGAAGACTGCATTTATTCTTGCAAAAACCGAAACGGGAGCGACGGACTTAGCTGACGAAGATGAGTTGAAAATTGTCCAGAAGTTGATTAAACAAAGAAAAGATTCTGCGGCAGAGTATAAGGCAAACAACAGAGCCGACTTGGCGGAAAAAGAACTTTCAGAAGCAGAAGTCTTGTCTGCATACTTGCCGAAACAAATGTCAGTGGAAGAATTGGAGGCTGCATTGAAGACAATCATGGCAGAAGTCGGTGCAACATCAATGAAAGATATGGGAAAGGTCATGGGAGTTGCAAGCAAGAAATTTGCCGGTGCCGCCGACGGTAAGACTATATCTGAAATCGTGAAGAAATTATTGGCGTAGGAAAAAATCTATACATTATTATTATGTATAGTATATGTTTTGATACCTACCAAATGAAGAATTTTGCGAAAAAACTTTGCAATCGGCAAAAAAAGTACTTTCTTTACGCACTATTTCTATGATAGAGGTTTCTATATGAATAGTTCTATACAAAAAGTAATTAGAATAATTCCATTGGCTGTCATTGCGATGACGTTGGATTTTCAGGTTCTTGCACAATTGAATCCGAGAAGTACGTTGTATGCATTCCATCAGTCATCATACAATCCTGCTATATGTGGTGCGTCCGAATATGGTAATGCATCTGCCGTTATCCGTAAACAATATATGGGTTTTGTTGACAATGCAGGTCCGGCAACTACGTGGATAGATTTCTCAATGCCAATAAAAAGTATCAATAGTGGAGCAGGTTTGTCGATAGCACAGACAAAAGAAGGATTCGAAAAAAGATTGTCTGCAAAATTGAATTATGCGTATCAGCTAGATTTACGGACTGGTCGTTTGGGGTTTGGATTGAGCGCAGGCCTGAATTCTGCACAGTGGGATATGAGTGATGCCCGTTATCCTGATGGCTCATCCGATAATTTCGTAGAAACGACCATTGCATCGCAGGAGAAGTTCTCGAATTTGCTATTGGGCTTTGGAATGTTTTATCAAGTTGGCTCGCTGTATGCTGGTTTTGCTGTGACGGAACTTAATGAACCCGCTCTCAAGTTTGATGCAGGAAAAATGGATTATTTAAAACGTCATTATTGGTTGTCAATGGGCTATGATTATAAGACGGCGAGTCCTAAATGGACCTTATGCCCGGCTTTGACTCTAAAAACTACGTTTTCAGAATGGCAACTTAATGGAGATATAAGAGCCATATATAATAATTTTGTAATTACGGGGTTGTCATATAATAGTTCACACGATTTATCGTTAAATATCGGTGTTCAATTCAAAGATGGCTCAAAATTAGATGGATTAAAAGCAATTTTTTCTTATGATATTGTAAGTTCGAAAATTGGCGGCGAAAGTGCTGGTAGTGTGGAAGTTATGGTGTCGTACGACTTCAATATTTTTATGGAGAAAGAAAATAAAACGTATAAAAGTGTAAGATTTTTGTAGGATATTAAGAAAAAGTTATTAACTTGCGAATTATTTTAATATGAATGCATATGAAAAAGTTATTGTTCTTTAGTTCGATTATCGCTTTGCTGGCGAGTTGCTCTTCAAATTATCAGAGTGGAGAGTTGTCTGGTACTCAATCGAGACCAATTTGGAGTAACGAAGTTCCGTTCGGAATGTTGTTCATTCCTCAAGGAAGTTTGAATGTTGGACCAAGTGACCAAGATGTTGCCTGGGCTCAAACGGCACAAAACCGTACTGTGTCTGTTCAAGCGTTTTGGATGGATGAAACGGAAATCACTAACAATGAATATCGTCAATTCGTGGACTGGGTTCGCGACTCTTTGGCATATGTTACATTGAAGGAAGATGCCGGTAAAGATGATTTGTATGTTCTTGTCAATGAATTTGGCGAAGACTTGGAAGATGACGAGCAGTACATCGACTGGTCAAAACCAATTGATTGGAACGAGGCAGAGAACAGAGAAGCTTTGTTGTCATTCTTCTTGCAAGGAGACGAACGTTTCTATAAAAGACACGAATTGGATGTTCGTCGTTTGAATTTCACATATTATTGGATGGATTTCAAGCAAGCAGCAGAGAAGAAAAAAGTTAACGGAAAAGAGAACAGAGCATATAATTATAAGACTGGTAAGTACGAAGGAACAGTACTTCGTGCCGATGGTTCAAGACAAGAAATTAAAGACAGATCTTCATATATAGTAAAAGAAGAAATCAATGTATATCCAGATACCTTGTGCTGGGTCAGCGATTATACGTATTCATATAATGACCCGATGGCAGCAATGTATTTCTGGCATCCGGCATATGACCATTATCCAGTAGTTGGTGTTTCTTGGAAACAGGCAGTTGCATTCTCTATTTGGAGAACCCAATTGAAAAATGGTTATTTAAGAAGTGTTAAGAAGGTAATTGTAAACGATTATCGTCTGCCTTCCGAAACAGAATGGGAATATGCAGCTCGTGGTGGTTTGGAATCATCTCCATATCCTTGGGGTGGTAACTATACAAGAAACTACTTAGGATGTTTTATCGCTAACTTCAAACCGTTACGTGGTAACTATACTGACGATGGTGGTATCCAAACTGTAATTGTCGCTCACTACGAACCAAACGAATGGGGCTTGTATGATATGGCTGGAAACGTTGCTGAATGGACACAGACAGCATTTGATGAAAGTGCATACAGCTTTACTGGTGATGTGAACACAGACAATTATTATAGTGCATTGGATGACGATCCAATCGTTATGAAGAGAAAAGTTGTTCGTGGTGGTTCTTGGAAAGATATAGCATATTATATGCAATGTAGTTCAAGAACTTACGAATACCAAGATTCAGCTAAGAGTTACATTGGTTTCAGATGTGTTCAAACATATTTGGGACGTGCATACGGATCTGATGGTGTTCAAGGAGAATCTCAAGTTTATTAATCAAGAAAATAATATTTACACACACATTAAAATTTTTAAAAGTTATGATGAGTATTTCAGAATTGGTTGAAACAGATGGCTGGAAAAAGTTTATGGCGAAAGTCTATGGTTGGGGAGCGTCTGTCGTAATGGTCGGTGCATTGTTCAAAATCCAACACTATCCGGGTGCAGGACCTATGCTTGTGGTTGGTTTGTTGACAGAAGCTGTAATCTTCTTCTTCTCGGCATTTGAACCGGTACATGCTGAAATTGACTGGACTCTTGTTTATCCAGAGTTGATACCAACACCAGAAGGTGAAGAAATAGAAGGTATTCAAGATACGACTCCGTTGACGACATTCTTGAAAGAGAAATTAGCTGGAAAAATCGAAGGCGGTGGCTTCGGTGGCGGAAACGGTAAAGAAGAAAGTGCTCTTGAAAAATTCGATTCTTTGTTGGAACAAGGAAAACTTGGCCCAGAATTGTTCGAGAAATTAGGAAACAATTTGGAGGCTTTGAATTCAAATGTTTCAAGCATGTCGGATATTTCAAATGCGGCTGTTGCTACTAATACGTATGTAGACAGTTTGAATACTGCAACTAGTTCCGTATCTAACTTGTCAAGTGCATTCTCTGCTTCTGCTGACAAATTGGCTCAATCTGTTGATGGCATTTCTGCATCGGCACAAAAAACTGCTGATTCAATTGCTGCTGAAGGTAGTAAGACTGTTAATATGATTGCAACAGCAGGCACTGGCTATCAACAAATGTTACAAAGTTTGAATGCAAACTTCTCTATTATTGGAGATACAACAAAGGCTCAAGCAGAACAGCAGGAAGCATTGTCAAAGAACTTGTCAGCATTGAATGCTGTATACGAAATGCAATTGAAGAATTCAAGCAGCAATTTGACTGCAACAGAACAAATTACTTCTGGAATTAATTCAATCATGGCTGATTTGCAGTCAACTGCAAACGATGTAGCTCAATATAAGGCAGAAATCTCTAAATTGAGTCAAAACCTTGCTGCATTGAATACTGTATATGGTAACATGTTGAATGCAATGAGTATTAAATAATAAGATTTTTTAGACAATTTATTCTAAAATACTAACGAATGGGACACGGAAAAGAAACGCCGAGACAGAAGATGATAGGTATGATGTACCTATTCTATACGGCATTGATGGCTTTGAATGTTTCGAAGGACGTACTTGATTCGTTCATTAAAATTAACAATTCAATGAACGAAACAAATCAGAACTTTGTGAGCAAAAACAATATTGCCTATGCATCAATAGACAAGGCTTATGCTCAGAATCCAACGAAAGCACAAGCTATCTATGACGCGTCATTGGAATTGAAAAAACGTACCGAGGCGTTGATTGAAAATTTGCAATATTGTAAGGATACTGTTATATTCTATGCTGATAAGTTGGGTGAACGTTTGAGTTCTACAGAAGGTGTATTCCAATTAAAAGAAAGAGATGGAAGCTCACGTTATTATGTAAAACTCGAGGATATTGATGGCGATGGTGTTGATGATACGTTGTCGTTGGAGTCTGCTTGTCAGTCAAAGGATAATTTGGATATTGCGACACAAATTATTATTGGTACGGATCCTTCGACACCAGGTTATGGTTTGCAATTGCGCGATAGTATCGCAAGTTATCGTGAATGGTTGATTGCCACAGCTGCAAAGTTCGGAAGTGACTCTACATCGGCATTCGCCAAGAATGTTAAATCATCTTTGAATACTGCCGATCAAATACCTCATGCTCATGAATCAGGTCAACCTATTCCTTGGGCAGAATCACAGTTCTCGCATTTGCCTTTGATGGGTGCAATTACAATCTTGACACAGTGGCAATCGGCTGTAAGAAATGCTGAAGGTGACTTGTTGAATCTTGTTTATGGTCAGTTGGATGCTTCTTCATTCAAGTTTAATAAGTTGATTCCAATTGTTTTGCCTCAAAGTACATATATTATGCAAGGTAACGAATATTCAGCACAGATTTTCTTGGCTGCATTCGATACTACCCAAGCATTGGATGTATATGTGAACGGTAGAAAATTACCAATTGACAAAGAAACTGGTCTGCCTATCTATAAGGTGAACGGTGGCGGTATTGGTGATCAAAAATATAATGCAATCATTAAGTTGCCGAAACCAAATTCAAACGATACTGTTGAGTATAAAATCTCAGGTGAATATCAGGTTGCTAAACCAGGTTTGGTTGTATCGCCAACTAAGATGAACGTATTCTATATCGGTCCTGAAAATCCTGTGGAAATTTCAGTTCCTGGTGTGCCTGCTGATAAGATTTCTGCATCGTTGACACCTTCAACGCATGGCTCAATTTCTAAGAAAGCTGGTGGAGGTTATATCGTTAAAGTGTCAAGAGCTGGAAAATGTTCTATCTCTGTTGTTGCAGACATCAATGGTAAGAAACAGAATATGGGTAGTGTTGAATTCCGTATTAAGACTGTGCCTGACCCTGTTGCTCAAGTGTTGGGTATGAATGGCGGCGATATAGATAAAGCACGTTTGCAAGCTGCTCAGACTGTTGACGCTAAGATGAAGGATTTTGACTTTGACTTGTCATTTAAGGTGACATCGTTTACTGTAAGTGCTCAAGTTGGTGCATACTTCTTGTCAGAAACAGTTAAGAGCAATAGAATTAATCAACAAGTAAAACAAAACATATTTACGAAAGTTTCTAAAGGTTCGAAAGTATACTTCGAAGATATCAAGGCTGTTGGACCAGACGGAAGACCTCGTAACTTGGGTGTATTAAAATTTGTTGTAAAATAATTAGAAACTATAAAATTGATAGATATGAAAAAACTTGGTTTATTTATTGTTGCTGTCGCTTTTTCTTCAGCATTATTTGCTCAAACGAGCGAATATCCGGACAGTCCATATGACAAGCCTCATATGAATGATAGAAAACCTATTGCAATGCAGCAGATTCGTTATGCGGATGTGATGTGGTCAAAACAGATAGAGAGAACATTGCCTTTGCGTGAAAAAATGAATCATCCGTTGTATTTCCCAAACAACGAGACTGGACGTATAGGATCACGTTTTAGTTTGTCAGCATTAACAGTTGACGCAGTTGAAAAAGGTATGTTGTTTGCATACGACCCAATGAGTGATGGCGCAGTTCCTATCACATTTGAAGACTTCAAAACAAAGTTGGGGGCAAGTATAGATACCATTTATATAGAACAGGAAGACGGTACTGAAATTGCAAAAGCAATTGAAAACCAGATGAATCCAAGTTCTATTAAATTCTTGATTTTGAGAGAAGAATGGGTGTTCGACAAACAACGTTCTGTAATGGATCCTCGTATTATGTGGATTACTGCATTGCGTGAATTTGAAAAAGATGGTGAAATTCGTAAGTCATTGCCTTACAAGATTTACTATCCAGCTGCTCAACCGATTTTGGCAAGAAACGAAGTTTTCAATCCAAATAGCGATGGTGATCAAAAATCATTCTATGATACGTTCCAAAAACGTCATTTCAGCAGTTTCATTTCTCGCGAAACAAACGTGTACAACGACCGTGAAGTTAGTTCATACAAGTTTGGTATAGAACAACTTTATGAAGCTGAGAGAATTAAAACGTTCATCTTCAACTTCGAGCACGATTTGTGGGAATATTAAACAATATTTGTTGATAAGTATAGAGGTCTCTTCTTCGTTGAGGAGACCTCTTTTTTTATATTTGCCAAAAAGATTGTCATGAGATACGTAAAACTATTATCATTTTTGTTTATAGTATTTTTGTTTAATTCCTGCGGAGACAACAAATCTGCCGAATCTGTCGAGACCGAGCAGAAAGAAGAGGATGTTGTTCTTTATAATATTAGGACAAACGATTTTGATGTAATTGTAGACACAGTGAAAAAAGGTGAATTGTTGTCGCAAATCCTGCTATCTTCTGGATTGGATTCAAGAACAATTCATACGTTGATAACAAAGTGTGATACGGTTTTCAATGTTCGTAAATTCAAAAGCGGGAATACATATACAAGAATGTACTCCGATACGGTATTGGCATATTTTATTTATGATATAGACATAGTAAATTATCTTGTTTTTGACTTGACTGATTCGCTTCCAAAGGTGTATAGAGATGCGAAGGAAGTTACGTATCAGGAACGACACGCAACGGGTGTGATTGAATCTTCGTTGTGGAATTCTATGGTTGTTAATAATTTGGATCCCAATATTGCAATATCGTTGTCGGAAATTTATGCGTGGTCTATCGATTTCTTTGGCTTACAGAAAGGAGATTTTTTCAAAATAGTGTATGTTGAGAAATTTGTAGATAGTGTCTCGGTCGGGTTGGAGGAAATCAAGTATGCCTTGTTTAATCACATGGGACAGGATTGTTACGCAATTCCTTTTGAACAGGACGGCATAAAGCAATTTTTTGATGAAAATGGTAAATCGACAAGAAAGGCTTTCTTGAAGGCACCATTGAAATATTCTCGAATAAGTTCTTATTTTTCTCATGGTCGTAAACATCCTGTGCTGAAAATTGTTAGACCGCATCATGGTGTTGATTATGCGGCTCCTGTTGGAACACCTGTTCATACGATTGGCGACGGTGTTGTTGTGAAAAAAGGTTATTCGGGCGGTGCGGGAAATATGGTGACGATAAAACACAACGCTACGTATACGACGTCATATATGCATTTGTCAAAATATGGGAAAGGCATACATCAAGGCGCGCGTGTACACCAGGGGCAGGTTATCGGATATGTCGGCAGTACTGGACTTTCTACGGGGCCACATCTTGATTTTCGAGTTTATAAGAATGGAACGCCAATTAATCCGCTTAAAATGATATCTCCCCCGTCGAATCCTGTTAAGGAATCTGATATGCCTGCGTTTCAAGTGGTTAGAGATAGTGTACTGAAAGTGTTATCTTCTTTTTAGCATCAAAAATGGATTCTCTATTACAAGGATTGAACGAAGGGCAGCAGGTTGCTGTAAAAAATGTTGACGGACCATGTTTGGTCATAGCTGGAGCCGGTTCGGGAAAAACTCGCGTGCTTACCTATAGAATTGCGTATTTGCTGTCGTTGGGTGTTCCTGCTCATAATATTTTGGCTTTGACGTTTACGAATAAGGCGGCTGCGGAGATGAAAGACCGTATTGGGAAAATCGTCGGTGAAGAAGTCGCTCGCAATTTAAACATGGGAACGTTCCACTCCGTTTTTGCCAGAATACTTCGTAGAGAATCGGAACATATTCCTGGATATGATTCAAATTATTCGATTATTGATACGGATGATGTGAAAAAATTATTGGGACAGGTTATTTCATCGTTAAATCTTGACAAAGATGTGTACAAGGCAACGAAGGTGGCAAGCTTGATTTCGAAAGCAAAAAACGACCTTATCACGGCCGACATGTATGAAATGTCTGATATGTATAAACTCGACAGAATGTCGGGAATGCCAGGTATGGCCGCGATTTATCGGGAATATACGTCAATGTGCCGTAAGTCAAATTCAATGGATTTTGATGACTTGTTGTTAATGACAAACATCATGTTTCGCGATTGTCCAACGATTCTGGAGAAATATCAAAAACTGTTCAAATACATTTTAGTTGACGAGTATCAAGATACAAACAGTTGTCAGTATTTTATAATAAAAAAACTGGCTATGCCTGAAAACAACCTGTGCGTAGTCGGTGATGATGCTCAAAGTATTTACTCGTTCCGTGGTGCTAAGATTGAAAATATATTGGGTTTTAGCAGAGATTATCCGAATTATCATCTGTACAAACTTGAACAAAATTATCGCTCAACGCAGACAATCGTAAATGCGGCAAACAGTCTTATTGCGAAAAATTCCAAACAAATACCAAAGACGATTTTTTCTGAAAGTGAACAAGGTGATCTGATAAAATTGGTCGAATCGTCGACTGATGCAGAAGAAGGCATAAAAATTGCCTCGATGATTGCAGATTTAGCGAAGTCTGGCGAAGATTATAGCGATTGTGCAATTTTGTATCGTACAAATTCACAATCTCGTATTTTGGAAGAGGCACTTAACAAAAAACGAATTCCGTGCAAAATTGTAAAGGGTACCTCATTCTTCCAACGAAAAGAAGTGAAGGACGTGTTGTCGTATGTGCGCGTTGTCATAAATCCTCAAGATGAAATTGCCCTTGAACGTATTGTCAATTATCCTGCGCGTGGTATTGGCGATACAACGATGGCGAAAATCGTCGGCCTTTCGCGGGCGCATTCAATTTCCGTTTGGAGTGTGATGTCGCAAATAGAAAGGACAGGCGATATGTTCCCTAATGCTACCAAGACGAAAATTAAAAATTTTGTCTCGTTGATGCAGGAATTTATGAATGATAAAGACGAGTCGGACGCATATTCGTTGATGAATAGAATTGTTGAGAAAATTGATTTTAAAAGTTCGTTGATTAAGGAATATACGAACGAAGAAGCACATGAGCGATACGATAATATTGAAGAATTGCTGAATGGTGCGAAAGAATTCGTCGAAAATGAGATGGACCCCGATGCGATAGCTCTTCATAATTATATTGAGAAAATTGCGTTGATGACTGACATTGACGAGGATTCGGTTGAAAATCCGAACAAAGTGTTGTTGATGACGGTTCATGCGGCAAAAGGACTGGAATTCAAACATTGTTTTATTGTCGGTATGGAAGAAGATGTCTTCCCGTCATCGATGAGCAAGGAAACACCTTCACAGGTGGAAGAGGAGCGACGGTTGTTTTATGTCGCAATCACGCGTGCGATGAAGACCGCTACTATTTCGTACGCTTTGGCAAGAAGACGGTATGGCTCACTGAATGTGTCAAATCCGAGTCGATTCATATCCGAAATTGCTTCAGAATATGTTGATGGGAAAATTCCTAATAGAGGAGGATTGTCATCTTCGAGTTCTTTGTTCTCTCATTATTCCAATAATTCGGAAAATTCATTTTCGTCTTTTAAAAAGACACAACCGTCAGGTGGCTCTTTCGGTGGAAGTCATTGGAATAATGCCAATCGTGCGACATTCGAAAAAAAGTCTTCGTCGAATGCCTCTCGTCCGACGGCGTTTTCAAACTATCAAAAACCGACGTCCCAACCTTTTGCACATTTCAACGAAAAACCAGCTCAGCCAAATTTAGTGACACCGAGCAATCCAATGGATATAAAAGATGGACAGCGGGTATTTCATGCGAAATTCGGTTTCGGAATGGTGAAAGAACGGAGCGGCGATGACGCAAGTGCTTCTGCCATAATATCATTCGATAATTGGGGTGATAAAAAATTATTGTTGAAATTTGCGAAACTGCAAATAGTTGAAAATTAAAGGGTTTTTGTTACTTTTGTCAAGTAAAATTTATTTTATGGAATATAATACAACGAAAGAGAAACTGATATTGCCGGAATATGGCAGAAATGTTCAAATGATGGCTCAATATCTCATGACGATAGAAGACAGAAACAGACGTACAGAAGCAGCGAAGGAACTGGTCTCTATTATGGTCAATATGAATGTGGCTGTGCGCGATACGAAGGATTATAGGATGAAAATTTGGGATTATCTTGCTCAGTTATGCGATTATAAGTTAGATGTGGATTTTCCATTCCCGATAACAAAACCGACCGATATCGGAGCTCCAGAAAAGCTGCAATACAATATGAATGAAATTCGTTTTCGTCATTATGGTTATACGGTGGAACGTTTGATTGAGTCTGCTGCAAAATTGCCAGAAGGGGAGGAACGAGAAGCTTTGTCGATGATGATTGCAAATAATATGAAACGCAATTATATTGTTTGGAATCAGAAGTCGGTGACCGATGAAATTATTATCAATGATTTATTTCGTTTGTCCAAAGGTAAATTGCGACTTGCCGATGGTACCCGTTTGGCGTCGGTAAATGCACAGCCGATGACGCAGATGAATCAACGTCGGAATAACAATAACTTTAAACGCAACCAGCAAGGGAAAAAGAATAACAACAACAAGTCCAACAAAAGATAAATAATTGTTATGGCTGTTTTTCGTATTACAGGAGGAAGAAAGTTACACGGTGATTTGTACCCACAAGGGGCAAAAAACGAGGCTTTACAAATATTGTCGGCGGTACTTTTGACAAAAGAAGCCGTTGTCGTGAAAAATGTTCCAAAAATTCGCGACGTGATGAATTTGATAGAATTGCTTATGAGTCTTGGAGTTAAAGTAACGCAGCTTAAAAGCAATGATTATAGGTTTCAGGCCGATGATGTGAATTTGGATTATCTAACCTCCAAGGAATTTCAGGAAAAATCGAAGACTTTGCGTGGTTCTATTATGTTGGTTGGACCGTTGTTGGCGCGATTTGGAAAAGGTTTTATTTCAAGTCCGGGCGGAGACAAGATTGGCCGTCGACGACTTGATACGCATTTTATTGGTTTTCAGAAACTTGGAGCACAGTTCGCTTTCGACAAGGAAACAAGTACGTTTACTGTATCGGCTGACCATCTGAAAGGTACGTATATGTTGCTTGACGAAGCTTCTGTGACGGGAACGGCTAATATTGTGATGGCTGCTGTTTTAGCAGAAGGAACAACTACAATATATAATGCAGCTTGTGAACCCTATGTTCAACAATTATGTAAAATGTTGAATAAAATGGGAGCAAAGATTTCGGGAATAGCTTCGAATTTGCTGACAATCGAGGGTGTTGAGACGCTTGGCGGTTGCGAGCATACAATTTTGCCCGACATGATTGAAGTCGGCAGCTTCATGGGATTGGCGGCAATGACAGGGTCGGAAATAACAATTAAAAATGTATCATATCCAGATTTGGGGATAATTCCGTCTGCGTTTTCGCGTTTGGGTGTTCAGTTCGAACGTCGTGGCGACGATATTTATATCCCTGCTCAAGAAACGTATACAATTCCATCGTTTATAGATGGTTCGATTATGAATATTTCCGATGCACCGTGGCCAGGATTGACGCCAGATTTGTTGAGTGTTTTCTTGGTGGTTGCCACACAGGCTGTCGGAAGCGTGTTGATTCATCAAAAAATGTTCGAAAGTCGTCTGTTCTTCGTGGACAAGCTGATAGATATGGGTTGTAAGATTATTTTATGTGATCCGCACCGTGCAACCGTAATTGGTTTGGGCAACAAGCAGAAACTTCGTGCTACGAACATGGCTTCTCCAGATATTCGTGCCGGTGTTGCATTGTTGATTGCAGCCATGTCGGCTCAAGGCGTAAGCACTATTAGTAATATAGAACAAATTGACCGTGGCTATCAGGATATTGATAAACGATTGAATGCTATTGGTGCTGAAATAATTAGAATGAATTAATTAAAATTTACAGATATGAAAAAATTAGTGTTATTAGTTGTAAGTTGCATTTCTTTATGTGGTTTGGTAAATGCACAAGCTGTCGTGGAAACCAAAACATCGCTCAACAAAGTTGATGTGCCTGCTCTTGCAATGACGATGGACTATTCGAAAAAAATAATGGAAGAGGCTGTCAACAAGCATTTTAAGGATAATAAACTAAAAGGTAAATCTTCGAGTGGTGTGATGTTGTATTCTAAAATTACGTATTCGGAAATGTGCGTGAAAAATACTGACGTGTACACCAAAGTTGACGGTTCAAGCAAAACGTCGACAATATATATAATGGTACAAAGAGAAAATGGAAATTTTGTGGTTCCGGGAGATGAGGAAGTAGCCTGCATAAAAGATTTTTTGAATAAATTGTCAGAAGAGGTTGTTGCTCTGGATTTGAAATATCAGATAGAGGAGCAGAAAAAAGTATACGAAAAGTCTGTAAAGGACTACGATAAGCTTGTCAGCAAGAAAGAAGATCTTCAAAAGCAATTGAAAGATACGGAGAAGGCAATCTCCGAAGCCGACGCCAATATGAAAAAGCAAAAGTCAATATTGAACGAATTGGAAGCAAAATCGAGAAAATAAAACGAGGATTTTATTGTTTTTACAAAAAAATATCTACTTTTGTGGCTCCTAAGCGGATATGGTGAAATTGGTAGACACGCCAGACTTAGGATCTGGTGCCGCGAGGCTTGTGGGTTCGAGTCCCCCTATCCGCACAAATTAACCGCTCTCACAGCGGTTTTTTTATAAATTTAATAGTAATAGAATGAAAGTATCAAAAAAAGGAGAGGGATTGGTTTCTGTATTGACTGTACAGATTTCGCAATCTGACTATGCTGACAAGGTTGAGTCTGCTTTGAAGGATTATCGTAAAAAAGCAAACGTAAAAGGTTTTAGACCAGGTACCGTGCCAATGGGAATGGTAAAACAAATGTACGGTAAGTATGTGACGGTTGACGAAGTGAATAAACTTGTTTCTGATTCATTGCAGAATTATTTTAGAGAAAATAAACTTCATATTCTTGGTGAACCGCTTCCTAATGCAGAACAAAAAGAAGTGAACTGGGACAAGGATACCGATTTTGAATTTTTGTTCGATGTTGCTGTTGCACCAGAAATCAATATTGAATTATCAAAGAAAAATAAAGCTGACTATTATAAGATAACTGTCGACGACAAAATGATTGACGAACAGATTGAAATGTATTGCAATCGTTTTGGAAAACAGGAAGATGTAGACACTATTGAAGGTACCGAATTTGTTGCTGGTCCGTTGAAATGCGTTGGTGCAGAAACCTGTACGGAAACAGGCTCGTTGTTATTGACTCGTTTCAAGAACGACAAAGAATTGGCGAAATTCAAGGCGGCTAAAAAAGGTGACAAGGTTGTGTTCAATCCGAAAAAAGCATTCGATGACGAGGAAGAGACAAAATTGTTCACAGGTGCTAAAATTGAGAACAAGGAAGCCATGGAGGCTGACTACGAATTCGAATTGAAATCAATAAAACGCTATACTAAGGCTGAGGTTAATCAAGACTTGTTTGACAAAGTATATGGCAAAAATGCAATTAAGAGCGAAGATGATTTCAAGGCTCGCATCAAGTCTGACATGGAAGCAAATTTCTCTGTGAGCAGCGATTATAAATTCCTTGCAGATTTTAGAAAAAAATTGATGGATGCCAATAAATTCGAACTTCCTGAAGAATTTTTGAAACGTTGGTTGATAGAGGCAAACAAGGAAAATGAAAAAATTACGCCAGACCAGATTGAAAAAGAATTCCCGTTGTTCATGGACGATTTGCGTTGGCAGTTGATTAGCGGTAAATTTATAAAAGACAACAACATACAAGTAACTCCAGACGAAGTTACTGCTGCAGCAAAAGAATACACTCGCATGCAGTTGGCTCAATATGGTATGGTAAATGCCGATGACAAATTGGTTGACCAATGGAGTCAGGAAATGTTGAAGAATAAAGACCAAATCAATCGTCTTTACGAAATGGAAGAAAACAAAAAATTGATAGAATATTTCAAAAATACAGTAAAATTGAACGAATCGGAGGTTTCTCTCGAAAAGTTCAACGAAATGTCGGAGAAATAACTTTTAATTAAAAACGATAGAAAGGCGGATTTAAATGTCCGCCTTTTTTATTTAAATACATTCAAAAAAGACAGATTTGCAATAAGTTATTAACATTAAAATAAAAATTCGTTTAATAAACCTTGACGATTGCTTGTCTTTCAATATATTTGTAAAGAATTCAATAAAAAATGCATGGAAAACGATTTTAGAAAATTTGCTACAAAGCATTTAGGAATCAATAGTTTGGTTCTTGACCAATATGTATCGGCAATGGATGGCAGTTATATTTCGCCGACGATTATCGAAGAACGTCAGTTGAACGTTGCTTCTATGGATATTTTCTCACGATTGATGATGGACAGAATCATTTTTTTAGGTTCTCCGATTGATGATTATGTCGCAAACATTGTACAAGGACAGTTACTATATTTGGAATCGGCTGATTCGTCAAAAGACATTCAAATATATTTGAATTCCCCTGGTGGTTCTGTATATGCAGGTTTGGGAATTTATGACACAATGCAATACATTCAGGCTGACGTGGCAACTATTTGTACTGGCATGGCTGCTTCTATGGCTGCAGTTCTGTTGGCAGGAGGAGCAAAAGGTAAGCGTATGGCTTTGACTCACTCCCGTGTGATGATTCATCAGCCACTTGGCGGAGCTCAGGGACAGGCTTCCGATATGGAAATCACCGTTAAAGAAATAAAAAAGTTGAAAAAAGAATTGTACGATATTCTGGCACTTCACACTGGGCATCCGTATGAAAAAATAGAGCAGGATTCCGATCGTGACTACTGGATGACGTCGGAAGAAGCAAAAGAATATGGTATGATTGATACTGTGATGATTAAGAATAAGTAAATTTAAAAAAGAGGATTTATGAAAAAAGTATTCCCCTTTTTATTTTTTCTTGCCATAAGTTTGGGTTCTTCTGCTCAATTGGCTCGTGTGGTGACGCTCTCTGGCGGATTTAGTTTTTTGACGGATGGAGCTGTGTCGTGTTCTAATCTAAAAGAAAATTCCGATGGCATTTCGTACGAGTCATATCAGTATTATCAGTGGAATTTCGTGACAGGAATTTTTTCTGCCCGTGTTTTGTTGATTCCCATGACGCAAAATACGTCTTTTTCGGCATCGGCGGCAACAAATGTCAGCATAGGTGCAATTTATCCTGTTCATGATTTAGGTTCGCGTTATGGGTTGAATGTTACGGTTCCAATGTATTTAGAATTTAATTACGGTGCAGCAGCTCGGTACATTTCAAAAAGTAATTGGGGCTTTGTACTCGGTGCAGGGGTGGAATATATTGCTTCGCCTCTTTGTTCATACGCTGTTGCGGTTACCGAATGTGATAATTCCGATTTCCTAAAAACAAGTTTTTTACCCTCTTGTAAAGTGGGTTTCAGGTACTGGTCGAAAAAAAATCATGTGAATGAAGTGATTTTACGTCTCGGAATTGGCGAAAAATTAGATAAATTTTATACCTTTGACGCTAAATTATCAGAACAGTATAGACCAATGCATATTGGGCTATCTTTTATGAGAGTTTTAAATTATTAGAAAATAAATTAAATGTGTAATATGAAACGATTATTTCAAGTAGCATTGTTTATCGGATTATTTTCCGTTTCATCTTTTGCAAAAGGTGGATTTGGTGACAGATTGTTCTTCCAGGTTGGTGGTACAATTGGTGCTGATGTGATGAATATGACAGGTGTTATTGCAAAGGGAACACCATTGGAAACTGAGTACTCAAGTTTGAATGTGAACTATGCAACATTGGCTTTGTCTGGTCGAGTTAACTTATTGGAAATCTCAAACAACTCGTCTTTGGGTTTGACGTTGAGACCTTCAGGAAGTTTCGGACGTGCATATAACGATGCAGGTGGCGGAAGTTCTACAATGTTACGATTGCCTTTCACATTTGATTTTCACTCAGGTGCTGCAGCAACTGTTGCAACGCGTGCAAAAACGGGTTTCACAATCGGTGTTGGTGCAGAATATGTAATGTATCCGCTTGGTAATCCTGTTGCTGTTGCCCCAGACCCTAACGGTTTGGATAGAGACCGTGATATAAAAGCAAATTGGTTACAACCTGTTGTTGTTGCAGGTATTAAATTTACAGGAAAACACTACTATTGTAGAGAAATAAACTTCAAGGCTTCGTTCTCTACGGCTTCTTCGATGACGAACTCTACTAGTTTGGATGCTCAATATTATGGCAAAATCGACAGTTGGCAGACGGTAGGTTTCATGGTTTCTTTCATGCAATTCTTGAATTATTAGTAGTAAAATCAATAATGAGAAATGCCGAGTTTTTCTCGGCATTTTTTTTATATACGTATGAACAATATTTGTTTTTCGAATTTTGGAAAGGCTTCGCTGGTGCCGTCTCCCATAAATCAGATGACGGCTGCGTTCTCTAAGGATTTTCGTCAAGGAATAGATATAAATCTCGGGGTTGGGTATGTAAATGACGAAACGATACCTCATAAGGAATTGCAGGAATGTTTTCAGTTTGTTTTGCAACACCCCGAAACCTATAAAAATTCTTTGAATTACGGTTCGGCAGACGGCTCGGAGAATTTACGCCGTGCAATAAAAGAATATTATAGTAGAAATCGCATTGGTGGATTGACGGCTGATGTTCTTTCAAAGAAGAAAATTTGCATTGGAGCTAATGGTGCTACAAGTCTGTTGGATTCCATTGCCGAAATCATGCCCAAGGGAATTGTTATTACAACAGACCCGAATTACTATATTTATATTGAAACGCTTCAACGTAAGGGTTTTACAATTTGTGCCATTCCCGAAGATTCCGATGGAATGCGGGTTGATGTGTTGGAAGAACAATTAAAAACCATTGATACAGAAAGTATCAGTTTCTTTTATATTGTCACGATCAATAATCCGTCGTCGGTGGTGATGGCGAATCACCGGAAAAAGCAAATTGTGCAGATTGCGACAAATTTATCTCGTAAGTTGAATAAAAAAATTCCGCTTATTTTCGATAAGGCTTACGAGGATATTTTGTTTGATACTTCGGTAGATTCACCAATTTCTGCAATGCAGTATGACGAAGATGGATTGGTTGTTGAATTGGGAACACTTTCAAAGATAATAGCACCGGCACTACGAATTGGATATGCCATTTCTGATAATTCGGACATTATGAATGTCCTGATTCAAAAAACAAGCGACATTGGGTTTAGTGCCCCGTTGATAAACGAAGAAATGGCGTCGAGATTTCTTGATGTCTATATCGACGAACATGCACGTAGAGTACGATTAGGCTATAAGCAAAAAGCCGATTTTCTTCGCGAAAGTCTGAATAAAGAACTTGGACAATATTTGCAGGCATATTCGGGTGGACAAGCGGGATTTTATTTTTATCTTACGTTCAAGAATGTGGAGACGCATTCTCAGTCGGCATTTTTCAAATATTTGTCTCGTACGACGGGAGATGCACAGATTGATGGAACTCCGAAAAATCCACGTTTGGTATATGTACCAGGGGAATTTTGTGTCGTACGTAATGGATTGTCATACAGATTAGGTCTTCGACAATTACGAATTTCATACGGTTTCGAAGACTTGAGTGTCTTGGAAAAATCCGTAAAATTGATGCGTGAAGCAACAGAATACTCCCTTTCGCTACAATAATTTGGAAAACTCGTTCTGAATTTCGTCTTGTAGCTCGCCGAGTTTTGCAACAGTCTCTTCTTTTGTCATTAATGCCGCATTGTACGCAAGTCCCTGCATAGTTTGTTTGAATAGGCGAGGGTAGTCGATGAATACTGGCCATAGCAGGAATATTCCAATCCAGAAAAGGAACACAGTCCACCAAGGAAGCGGTACAAAAATCAGCCAAAGCACGATGAAGATAAGGTTGAATATAATGCAAGTTACTCGGCCTCCGACAAACATGATGGAATTTTTGAATAATGGATCGTCGGCAAGTTTTGCCATTTTTTTCATGCACAAATAATTTCCGCTCCATAATATGCAACTGCATAAGAACAGAGGCAATCCGGCAACTAATAACATGCAGTTCCATATTAGTTGGAATGCGGAATAGCCTTTTTCTTTAATTATTTCGTATGAAAAATTTTTCTTTGTGCGGAGAGATTCGAATTCCTCGAGTTTTTCTTTTATGGAAGGTAAAAAAGAATTAGCGGACGAAATTTCGTTTTCGACAATTTCAATAGTTTTTTTGTCTGTCAGGAATTGTCGAGTCTGGCGATTCCCTTTGACTGGAAATTTGCTTTCGGTGGTTTCCCGACAGATTTCTCTAACTTGTTCAATGAGGTAATAATCGTCGTCCATCTGTGGAATGTCCAACATGCACTCTCTCATTCCTGCGTCAATGGCGTCTTTTATGTCGTTTTCGGCCTGTTTGGGATTTTCCTGCATCAACGAAATGTATTTTTTTACAGGAATAGGTTCGCCAATCTTTACAAATAAATCGGTACGGATTTTTTTGTAGTCATCGTAGTAAACCCCGACAGGATTGATGTTTATGTCAAGATTGTAGTTGTTTCGTTGTTCGGCAACATCAACCAAACGTGAGATTGCTTTCCTTGTTTGTCGCAGACGGCGGAAGCCCCAGTGAGTTCCTTCGGGAAATATTCCAACGGTTTTGTGTGCCGTTAGAACGTCGGCTATTTTTTCGAAAACTATGTCGTTGTTTTCCAGATTTTTAAGTCCGTCTCTTTGGCGAAATATCGGTAAGATTTTGAAACAGTGGAGAATAGGAATCAAAGCTTTCTTTTTGTACAAATCGGCACGGGCAAGCCATGTGATTTGATGTGAAAGTGTGCCGACCAAAGCCAGTGGATCCATGGCTGTGTTTTGGTGATTTATGGCAAAAATTGTTGCCGTATTTTTCTGAATATTTTTTTTGCCGACAACGGTAATGTTCTTGTACCATAAAAGAAACCAAGGTAGAAGCCATGCATTTCTAATAAAGAAATGTCCAAAATCAAATTTCTCGGGAGTTCCTAAATCTAGTTTCTGCGACATGATTATTCCTTTTTGTTGTTTCCTAATTGGGCTTGTAACTCTGCGACTTGTTTCTTTAAATCGTTCATTTCTTTTACAATTTTATTCAAGTTGCGGAAGTGAACATAGGTACGTTTAAACTCATGTCCTTCGAATGCAGGAGCGCCCATCAGTCGTGCGTTGTCGGGAACGTCTGCAAAAATTCCTGATTTTCCACCACATTGAACACCGTTACCAATGTGAAGATGACCAGCAATACCTGTCTGTCCGCCAATCATACAGTTGTTACCCATTTTGGTTGAACCTGCAACACCCGATTGTCCTGCAATAACGCAGTCGGAACCGATAACACAGTTGTGACCGATTTGAATGAGATTGTCGATTTTTGTTCCGTGTTCAACGACTGTGGAACCCATTGTGGCTCTGTCGATTGTGGCATTTGCACCGATTTCTACGTTGTCTTTTAAAATGACGTTACCTGTTTGCGGAATTTTCATATATGTACCATCTTCCAACGGTGCAAAACCAAATCCGTCGGATCCCACGATGGAGCCTGGCTGCAAAATACAGTTGTCGCCGATTTCGCATTCGTTCAAAATAATGGAGCCTGCATGGATTAGACAGTTTTTTCCAATTTTTGCGTAAGGATAAATAGTCACGTTCGGGTAGATTTTACATCCGTCGCCGATTTCGGCATGTGCTCCTATAGAAACATAGTCGCCCACGTAGACGTTTTTGCCAATTTTTGCCTTGCGGTGAATGTGCGATCTCAAAGAGATACCTTTCAGTTTTTTGTTTTCCTTTTCTTTCTGGTAAAACACCAATAACTTCGTGAATGAAGAATATGGGTCGTCAACGCGGATAAGAGTTGACGAAATTGGTTTGTCGGGTACGAAACTTTTGCTACACACTATCGCTGTTGCATTTGTCGTGTAGATGTACGGGGTGTATTTAGGATTTGCAAGAAAGGTAATAGAACCTTCGCGTCCTTCTTCGATTTTTGAAACTCGAACAATTTTTGCATTTTCGTCGCCCTCAACTACACCGTCAAGAGCTTGGGCAATACGTGCTGCCGTAAATTCAAACTTCATAATTTTTTATTTTTTACAAAGTTAATAGATTTTGTTTCTTCTTTGGTCGTGAATTTAGAAAACTTTGGCTCACATGCTGAATTTTATACTATTTTTGTGTTTGTTTTAAAATGAGACAGTTTCTTTTTATATTAATACCATTCTTTTTAGCGGCGTGTGCATCGCACGAAGGAGTTGTGTCGTATTGCGAAAGAGACGGTTATTCTATGGATGGAATACAACTGCGTGGGGCGGCATATTCCACTCCGATAAAAACGCCAGACAATACTATTGTGTTGGGTACGCATAAGAAATCAATTTATTTTCTGACAACCAACGATACCATACAGACGGAGCATCGCAAAAATCTTCCCATGCATTCCAAATTGACAATAGTTAATTCGTATCGGGCAAAATTGTGGATTCATGCGACCCCGGAGATTGTTTTTGATTCGTTGGTTGCGATTGGCTCGTATGATGGCAATATGTATTTTTTTAGATTCAATGGTGAATTGTATAAAAAAATCAAGATGGGTGGACGCATTTATACGAATCCAGTTCAGCTGGGCGACGATTGTATTGCATTTGGTTTGGGTTTTAAAGGGTTGAAACTGTATAATATATTGAACGACAGTCTTTTGATTGTGAATTTGAAACACCTCACTCATGGTAGTCCTACTGTTATGAACGAAAATTTAGTCTGCATAGGTGGAAATGATAAAACCATGCATTTTATTGATAAACAGGGTAATGAACTATCGCAATTCAAGACCGAAGGTTGGATAATGCATTCAAAAGCTTTGTTGTTGTCGGATTCGGTGGTTGTGTTTGGTTCGTATGATAATAATTTGTATTCGGTTTCTTCTTCGGGAAATCTAGAATGGAAATATACCACTAACGGCAAAATACATGCGTCTCCCCAGCAATTTGCAAACGGAAATATTATTTGTGGTTCCTTTGATAAAAACATATATGTTTTGTCGCCACAGGGCAATTTAATTTCGAAAATACCGACGGGTAAACGAGTTGTTTCATCGGCTGCGATTATTGGCGATTATGCTATTGTTGGTTCGTACGACAAAAACCTGTATGTGATAAATTCCAAGGGCGAGGTGGTAAAAAGAATGTTTGTCGGTGGAAAAATCTTTTCCTCGCCGATAATATTAGACGATGGTACGTTTTTTTGTGCTACGACCAAAGGAAAGGCCTTTTTTGTAAATTACAAGATTGCCGAGTAGGGTAAAATGTAATTTATACTCTATTTGGAGCAACAAACAACGTTCCGATGTCTTTCCCGTCGAAAATGTCGAATAATATTTCTGGAGAGTCACCGTTGGCGATAATTGTGTCGATATTGTCTTTGTGACAGATTTTAACGGCGGAAATTTTCGTGGACATGCCTCCTGTGCCAAAACTTGTTCCAGCAGAACCGGCTGCGTTCGAAACTTTTTCATTCACTTCGGTGATGATGGAAATTCGTTTTGCATCGGGATTTTTACGAGGATCTTTATCGAAAAATCCGTCAATATCCGAAAGAATAATGAGTAAATCTGCCTTGCATATCGAAGCCACCATTGCCGACAATGTGTCGTTGTCGCCGATTTCAATTTCGTCTGTCGAAACGGTGTCGTTCTCGTTCACAATAGGTACGGCACCCATTTCTAGAAGCTTAGCAAACGTGTTTTCAGCATTTTTGTGCTTTTCCACGTTTGTAATCACATCTGACGTCAGTAGAATTTGTCCGACTTTTATAGTATGTTGGTCGAAAAATTTTCGATAGATTTTGGCAAGAATAGCCTGTCCAATAGCAGCCATGGCTTGTTTCCCAGGTATCGTGCTCGGACGTTTTTTGTATCCCATTTTCCCGACGCCGACAGCAATTGCTCCAGACGAAACCAAAACTACTTGTCTACCTTGTTGTTGTAAGGTAGAAATAACATTGGTAATATGTTCGAAACGGCGTAGATTTAGTCTGCCGTTCGGGAACGTGAGTGATGACGTTCCAATTTTTATTACAATTCGTTTTTTATCTGCCAGAGCTTTTCTATAATCCATTTCCATCAAAATTGTGGGCAAAGATAATAATATTCTGTTCCGTTTTATTTTTGAAGTGATTTAATCATGTCGGAAATTATCTGATATGCTTCGTATAACGTCACATCTTCTTTTATAGATTTATTCCAATCTTCTATTCGTTTGCATGCAACGGAATCAAGTGTCGAATTTTCATTCTCCTTGTTTTGGTCAATACCTGCGGCATTCGACAATACTTCCAGTGGTACACTAGCTTTTCCTGCATTTTTGTATTTTTTCGACAAAGTCAAATCTTCGTCGCTTTTCTTTCGGAATGTGTTGATTTCAAGCGCGATGGATTCTTGATCTTTTGTGTCGGAAAGCCATTTTGCCGCTTCTTTTATCAGTAGAAACGAAGAATCTTTTTGCGTACGTGCTGCACTTTTCTTTGCTAAATCTTTAATATTCGGTGCTTTGGGCCAAATCATGTGCTGACTGCTCTTGACTTCCGACCATTGCAAAGGATAGTCGAGTTCTTTTTCTCCAATGTCGATTTTGTCGTATAAGTCAGGTAGGATAATATCTGGTTTTACGCCTTGGAACTGCGTTGTTCCTCCATCAATTCTATAGAATTTCTGAATTGTGATTTTTATTGCTCCGAGCGGTTTTTGAGACTGATATTCACTCGATACAAGTCTGTCAATATCAACAATTCGTTGCACAGTTCCTTTGCCGTAGGTCGATTCTGTTCCTATGATTATTGCACGTTTGTAATCCTGCATTGCTGCTGCCAAAATTTCCGAGGCCGAAGCACTGAACGTGTTCACCATTATGGCAAGCGGACCGTCATACAATGTTTTTCCGTCGCGGTCAAGATAAAGTTTCGGCGAAGAATCCATTGATTTTACTTGGACAATTGGACCTTCTGGAATAAAAAGACCTCCAATTTCAACCACGTCGTTCAGAGAACCACCACCGTTGTTTCGCAAGTCAATTATAATACCGTCGACATTTGCGTTTTTTAGCTTAATTACTTCTTTTTCAATATCTTTCGAGCATTTTCGTCCTCGAGGGTCGTTCATGTCGGTGTAGAATTGAGGAAGATAAATGTAGCCGATTTTGTAGGCTTTTTTATCTGCTGTCGTAATGACCGTTGACTTTGCATATTTTTCTTCAAGTACAATCACGTCGCGGATGATTGGAATCTGTACAACCGTTCCGTCAATTTTTTTGACAGTCAAAACCACTTTTGTTCCCTTTGGTCCGCGAATTAGTCTCACGGCCTCGTCAAGTCTCATGTCTATGATTTCGACAGGTTCGTTGTCGCCTTGTGCAACTTTCAAAATAATATCTTCAGCCTTAAGTTCGCCTTGCTTCCATGAGGGGCTTCCAGGAACTATTTCCACAACTTTTATGTAGCCGTCTTTTTCCGACAATGTTGCTCCAATTCCTTCGAGTTTTCCCGACATAGAAATGTCGAAATCTTCTTTTTCTGTCGGCGGAAAATAATTCGTGTGCGGGTCGAATGCGCCTGCCATGGCGTTGACGTACGAAGAAAATCTGTCGTTACGCGAGATTTTTTTCATACGTTTGAATCGTGTCTCGTATCGTTTGATGATTTTTTCGCGAGCTTCTTTTTCTATTTCCGATTCAGTTTTCAAAGTTGCGGTGTCGGATTCTTCGCGAAGTTTCTTTTGCTCGTTTTCTATACTTATAATTTCTGTAAGAACCTGATATTTAAGGTATTTTGTCCAATACTCTGTCAATTCGCTTTGATTAGCACAATATTCTCGCTTGTCGGTATTGAGATTTATTGATTCTTTTACATTGTAATCGAACGGTTTTTCCAAAACGCTTTGGTAGAGATTTTGGATTTTATCTATTTGTTTGTCAAGCAATTCAATAGAAAGATTGAAAAAATCAAGAGAACTGCTTTTGATTTCGTCGTCTATTTTTGTTTTGTACGATGAAAGAATGTCAATCTGGTCTTTCGTAAAAAACATTTTGTTGTAATCAAGACTTTTCATGTACAAGTTGAATACGCGTTCCGAATATGTGTCGTCGAGATTTTGGGGACTGTAATGGAATGATTTGAGAATCTCGTAACTTGTTGCTATAATGAGCTTTTCTTTTGGCTCATTGTTCTCGTATACAAAAAAAGCACCGAGAAAAATTGCCGATATAAGGACTACCGAAACAGGTATTATTTTCTTTAGATTCATTATTCAAAAAATTTCCACGAATGTAGAAATTATTATTGAAAGAAAGGTGTTTTGAGGTCTTTTTTTCGATAGATACGATAAAATTGTCTGTATTACGCAAAAACTATATTGTAATCATAGCTTTTGAAGTTTCAAATTTAATACTTGATTCTTAACTTTTTTGTATTTTTGAAACCGAAATACTAAGGTTTGGTTGAAATGAATAGAATTTTTCGAAACATTTTCGGTGTGGTGAGCATATTGTTTGTTGTTGTTTCGTGTAGCGACGAGGGTAGACAATTCTCTGTCTCGTCGTCTCTGCAAGGAATGTTGTACAGCGGCGATTCTGTCGTTTTTGATGTTGTTTCGAAACGGAGTAAGACACCCGATTCTGTCGTGGTGGAAGTCGACGGGAAACGATTGGTATATGAACATTCCAATCGTTGTGTGTTGTCTACCGAAGGTTTGACATTAGGCGATAAAACGGTTGCGTTTTTGGTATATTATAAAGGGAAAAAGGAGAAAAACCTTCGTTCTTTGCGTATTCTGTCGGATATTGTTCCTGCTCAATTGCAATATGAAGTGGTAGCATCGTATCCGCATGATAACAAGGCTTATACGCAAGGACTTCAGTACGAAAATGGAAAATTTTATGAAAGTGACGGTCTTTACGGCGAATCAACGCTGCGGTATGTTGATGTGAAAACAGGTAAGACTGAACGCAAATCGGACGTCGAGGAACGCTATTTTGCAGAGGGACTAACGTTGGTTGGAGATACGCTCTATCAGCTTACGTGGCGGGAACAAACCGTTTTTCTGTACGACAAACACACCTTCCAACGACTAGGAATGAAGCCAATAGCAACCGAAGGTTGGGGAATGTGTTTTGATGGAACGTATATTATAGTAAGTGACGGTACCGAATATTTGTATTTTTATGAACCGCAGGATTTTACACTACATCACAAGGTCTCGGTGTTCGATAATCTTGGTGCTGTTTCTCGTTTGAATGAACTTGAATTTGTACAGGGTTTTGTGTATGCAAATATTTATACAACCGATAAAATTGTAAAAATAAATCCGAAAAATGGGAAGGTCGCGGCTGAAATTGATTTTACAAATCTGTTATCAGACCAATATCGGACGGAAAATATTGACGTGCTGAATGGCATTGCGTGGAATCAAGATTCCGACCATTTTTATGTGACAGGAAAACTGTGGCCTCGATTGTTCGAAGTACGTTTGTTTTATAAAGAAAAATGAAAATGAAAAAGGTTTTGTTTATCGACCGTGACGGGACAATTCTGCAGGAACCCGCCGACGAACAAGTTGATTCGTTCGAGAAATTTGAATTTGTTCCTAATGTGATTTCAGCATTGAAATCAATTTGTACATACACTGATTATGAGTTGGTTATGGTAACAAATCAAGACGGGTTGGGTACAGACTCTTTCCCTGAAGACACGTTTTGGCCTGTACATAATAAAATGTTGTCGATTTTGAAGTCCGAAGGTGTTGAGTTTTCAGGAATGCATATTGACGAATCGTTTGAATATGAAAATAAGCCGACAAGAAAACCCGGCATAGGAATGCTGCAAGAATATTTGAACGGCGACTATGACTTGTCTCATTCATACGTTATCGGAGACAGAAATACCGATGCGATAATGGCAGAAAACCTTGGTTGCAAGTCACTGATTATTAAAGGGAATCATCTTGACGAATCAAAATTGCCATCTTCGTGTGAATTAGTTTCTGGTTCGTGGAACGAGATAGCCCGTTTTCTTACATTTCCACCTCGTCGCGCTCACGTTGTAAGAAATACAAATGAGACAAAAATAGAGATTGAGTTGTTGCTCGACGGTCAAGGAAAGTCGGAAATTTCAACAGGAATAGGATTTTTCGACCACATGTTGGAGCAATTGGCACGTCATTCAAATTGTGATGTAAAAATCAAGGTTAAAGGCGATTTACACGTTGATGAACATCATACGATTGAAGATACTGGACTTGCGTTGGGTGAGGCGTTTTTGCAGGCGTTGGGGAAAAAGGAACGCATTGAACGATATGGATTCCTTCTTCCGATGGACGATTCGCTTGCACAAGTTGCCATTGATTTTTCTGGACGTCCGTGGTTGGTATGGAATGTTGAATTTAAACGGGAAATGGTTGGAGAAATGCCGACAGAAATGGTATTTCATTTCTTCAAATCGTTCAGCGATGCGGCAAAATGCAATTTGAATATTCAGGTTGCTGGCGACAATGAACATCATAAGATAGAGGCAATTTTCAAAGCTTGGGCAAAATCTATAAAAATGGCGGTTTCACGGAACGTAAATAATCAGCTTTTGCCTTCTACAAAAGGAACGTTATAATATACAGCATTAAATATGAAACTGATTTCGTACAACGTGAACGGCATTCGTGCCGCAATTTCTAAAGGGTTCATGGAATGGCTCGAAGCCGAGATGCCCGATGTGATTCACATTCAGGAAACCAAGGCAATGCAGGAGCAAGTCAATGTGGATATGTTGCGGATGTATGGCTATGACATATATTGGTTCGCGGCAGAACGCAAGGGCTATAGTGGCGTGGCAACGTTTACCAAGCTGAAACCGAAGAACGTGGTGAAAGGCATTGGTAATGATTTCTTCGACAGCGAAGGTCGTTTTCTTCGTCTTGATTTTGAAGAATTTACGTTGATAAATTCCTATTTCCCTTCGGGAACTTCGGGCGACGTGCGTCAGGAGAAGAAGGAGGAATATTTGGAGCTGGTTTTGAACTACACGAACGAGTTGCGAAAGACGCATCCAAACATCATAGTTTCAGGCGATTACAATATTTGCCATAAACCAATCGACATCAACCACCCCGAAAAGCACGAAGACGTGTCTGGTTTTTTGCCGAACGAACGCGAATGGATGGACAGATTTGTGGCGAGTGGTTTTGTTGACAGCTTCCGTGAGTTCAACACACAGCCCGAACAATATTCGTGGTGGAGCTACCGTGGTGGTTGCAAGCCGAAAAACCTTGGCTGGCGCATTGACTACAATATGGTCAGCACCGGTTTGGCAAAAAAAATGAAAAATGCCTGGATTCAGCCAGAACTGAATTTTTCGGATCATTGTCCGGTGGGTGTGGAATTTTAATTCTTTGAGAAAATGAAGTCGTTGACGGTTTTATTAGTTTCTGTCTGTATAAGCGTTTCTGGTTTTTGTCAGTCGATAAAAGACGAATTATATGCCGACAAAAACAAAATGTGCAGTAATTATCTGAAGTATCAGACACCAAAGGAAAAGTACACTCCGGCACCGAAGGGATATAAGCCGTTCTATATCAGTCATTACGGACGACATGGTTCTCGGTATCATTATTCGGCAAGTGACTATGCCTTTTTTGATAAACTTTTTCTTAGCGCAGATTCTGCACAGGCATTGACCGAATTGGGAAAATCTGTCGGCAAACGGGTTCATCAATTATATGTAGATGCACATCAACGTGCAGGAGATTTGACACAAACGGGTGCTAAACAACACATGGAAATTGCAAAACGGATGGTTCAATCATATCCAGATGTTTTCAAAGGTAATGCTAAAATAGACGTGAAAGCCTCTACGTCAGGACGTTGCATTATGAGTATGGATGCCTTTTGTAGACAATTACAAGCAATGAATCCTCAATTGTCAATTACCGCTGAATCGAGTAAACGACTTATGGCATATATCTGTAACGATTCGTGGGATACAATTTCTGTTTATATGAGTGACACACTCTGGACAAACCGCTTTAATGCGTTGCACGAAAAATATGTAAAGCCAGAACGAATGATGTGTGCTTTGTTTTCTGATTCGTTATACGTTGAAAAATATATTGACAAGGTTCAGTTCATGCGGAAATTCTATGAAATATATGGAAGCATGCAAGGAATTGATGATGTGAATTTTGACTTTGCAGATGTATTTACCGATGATGAATTGTACGGAAACTGGATTGTGCAAAATGCGTGGTGGTATGGCGCATACGGGCGTTGTCCGCTTACGCATGCCCGTGGGACGAAATTCGCAAAAAATCTACTTCGGAATATTCTCGACGAAGCCGACAAGGCACTGGCGGGAAACGGAACAAGTGCGACGCTTCGCTTCGGTCACGATACAGGTCTATTGCCGCTTTGCTGCTTAATGGAACTGGAAGGCTGCAATGCACGTACAGCTGATTTGGAAAATTTGTCGAACAAATGGGGATGGTGCGATTTCAAAATAATACCAATGGCTGGAAACTTGCAAATGATTTTTTATAAATCGAAAAAATCTTATGATGTGCTCGTGAAAGTGCTTTTGAACGAACGTGAAGTTGATTTGCCCGTATATAGCGATATGGCTCCATATTATAAATGGAACGATGTTGAACAATATTATCGAAATATTCTAAACGAATAGTAGTGAGAAAGTTACGTATAATATACGAAGACAAATGGCTTGTTGTGATTGAAAAACCGTCGGGGTTGCTTTCGGTCGGACATCCTACGGCAAACGAGGAAAATGCGTGGCATTTGGTTGGCGAATACTTGAAATCTAAAAACTACCGTGACAACGCTTATGTCTGTCACCGTCTTGATAAATTCACGTCGGGAATTTTGATGTTTTCAAAAAGTGAGGAAATACAGCATCAGCTTCGCGACAATTGGAACGATTATGTGTTGGATAGACGATATGTTGCTGTTACAGAGGTGGTTCCCAATCCTAAAAAAGCCGAAATCCGTTCGTATTTGACCGAAAATTCTGCAATGTTTGTCCACTCTACGCAAAATACCGAAATTGGAAAACTTGCAATCACACGTTTCAAGGTTATTGCCGAGAATAAGAATATGGCATTGCTTGATGTTCAAATACTTACTGGACGAAAGAATCAAATTCGCGTTCATCTTTCGGAACATGGTTGGCCGATTGCCGGCGATAAAAAATATGGTGCAAAAACTTCGCCTGAAAATCGTCTGATGTTACACAACAATCGTCTTGCCGTGATACATCCTGTGACACGTCAGCAAATGGTTTTTGAGTCTCCAGTGCCGAAATCTTTTTTGAAATATTTTCCTCAATCATTCGAATAAGTGTAAAATAAACCCAACTCGAAATCGTTATTGAATTTTATGAACGTCGGCAAACATAGTGCGTTAATTTTTGTATACATATTATTATGTATGCAAATTTCGTATGCACAGATTGTCGATTTTTCTCAGGTGTTTACGAATTATGTGTATTTGAATCCGTCGTTTGTCGGTTCCACTTCGTGTCCGAATGTGTATTCGTCGTTTCGGACGAGAAATTTGTCAGAAAAAAGTTATAATTCCGCTTATGTTTCATTCGATGTGGAACTGAATGAAAAGTTTGGAAGTGTCGGTGCGTCGTTGTTGCAGGATTTCCAGTCTGATGTGTTTAAAGAGACAGAATTTATGGCGATTTATGCCAAAACATTCCAAATTCGTCGCTATTTATATATGAATGCGTCGTTGGCTGCGGGTTATGTGTATGGAGCGACCGACTATTCAAACTTGATTTATTCCGATATGTTGAACGTGTTCGGCGAAGGTTTTTTGGCAACGGGGGAGGATATGGAACGGATAGTTCGGCATAATTTTAATACAGAAATGGGCATATTATTATATAATGACAATTTTTTTGCGGGTGTTTCAATAAAGAATTTGCAGGGAAATATTACCGAAGAGAACAAAAAATGTAATTTTTTTCCAAGAATTTTTTCTTTCCATAGTTTGGGTCGTTTCTCGACTACAAAAGCATATACACAGCAATATAGAATTTGGTTCTATCCTCATGTAAATCTTGTAGTTAGCAATGTATCTTCGTATGCGCAATTAGGTTTGGTTTTACAAAAATGGATGGTTCAGGCAGGGGGGGGCTACAGACAAAATTTCTCTAAAAATGCAAATTCTTTCACTTTTTTTGTTGGTGTTGTTCAAAAAAAGTTTAGATTTGCCTATTCTTGTGATGTGACAAGAAACACGACAAGAAAAATTGATACCCATGAAGTTTCTTTAGGATATCAGTTTGATTGTCGAGAGAAAAAGAAAAAATTCGAGGCTGTCAAGGCTCCGACAATATAAATATGAAAGTTGAAATTATTAAAAAGAGTGATTATGAATATTAAGAATCTTTTGATGTATTCAGCAATTGCAGGACTTTTCTTCATGAGTTCTTGTGCTGACGAAGTTTCAAACACTACTGGTTGGAACTACAATGATTCAAAGAATGGAGGTTTCCAAAAGTATGATGATTTCTACGAACAGGAAACAGGTCCAGGTCTTGTATTGGTTGAAGGCGGTTCATTCACGATGGGCGGTGTTCAACAAGATGTAATGTATGATTGGAATAATGTGGCACGAAAAGTCAGTGTTTCTTCATTCTACATGGATGAAACAGAAGTAAAAAATATTGACTATCGTGAATATTTGTATTGGACGACTCGTGTGTTCGCCGATAATCCATACGTATATTGGGCTGCATTGCCAGATACATTGGTTTGGAGAAGCAAGATGAGCTACAACGAACCATATGTACAGCACTATTTGCGTCACCCTGCATTCCAAAACTATCCAGTTGTTGGAGTTAGCTGGTTGCAAGCAAACGACTATTGCGTTTGGCGTACAGACCGTGTAAACGAAAGAATTTTGATTCGTGAAGGTATTCTTAACGAAAATCCTGACCAAGTGGGCGAAGATAACTTCAACGTAGAATCTTACATGACGCATTTGTATGAAGGTTCGGTAAATCAAAATTTGCATGACTACAATCCGTCTAACGGTGACGGAACTCGTATAGTTCGTGAGGAAGATGGTATTATTCTTCCTAAATATCGTCTCCCGACTGAAGCTGAATGGGAATTTGCTGCTTTGGCAATTATCGGTAACTCGGTTGACGAACGTATTTATGAAAGAAGAATATTCCCTTGGAACGGTCATCAAATGCGTAATGCAGGTGTAAACGACCGTGGTCAGATGATGGCGAACTACACTCGTGCTCGTGGTGACCAAATGGGTGTTGCAGGTCGTTTGAACGATATGGCCGACATTACAGCTCCTGTACTGTCATACTGGCCAAATGATTACGGATTGTACTGTATGGCAGGTAATGTTAATGAATGGGTACTTGATGTATATCGTGCTAATTCTTCTGGCGATGTAGATGAATTCAGACCATTCCGTGGTAACGTTTTCCAAAAATATTCTGAAGAAGAACAAGGTATCTTCGTTGACCGTGACTCTTTAGGTCGTATGGTTAAAGAAGATGTGACGGTTGAAGATGCATACGGAAGAATGAACTATCGTCAATCTGACAATATCAACTATCTTGATGGTGATCAAATGTCAAGTATTGATTATAACGAAGAAATTGACGATACAACAAGAACATACGGTTCTAACTTGATGTACCAACAAAAAAACTTGTCTGATGAAGATTTGTATTCAGAAACTGGATGGTATACATTGGTAAATGACCACTCTCGTGTATACAAAGGCGGTAGCTGGAGAGATAGAGCTTACTATTTGGCTCCTGGCTCACGTCGATTCTTGGATGAATCTAAATCAACAGATGATATAGGTTTCCGTTGTGCAATGACACGTGTTGGTAGCCCAGTTGCTTATTAAATCACTTATTTTAATATTGAAAGCCCCCGTTTGTGGGGCTTTTTTTTTGAATATTTCTTATGACTGTTCAAGAATTTTACGAAACGTATTATTTGAAACATCCTGTTGTTTCAACTGATACGAGAACCATCTCGCAGGGTTCTATTTTCGTCGCTTTGCGTGGAGAAAATTTCGATGGTAATCAGTATGCGGCAAAGGCAATAGAGGCTGGTGCCGTATGTGCCGTTGTCGATGATAAATCTGTCGTTTCGGACCGTTGTGTGTATGTTGAGAACACCTTACAGTTTCTACAGGATTTAGCCCGTTATCATAGAATGCAATTGAATATTCCTGTGATTGGTGTTACTGGAACGAATGGCAAAACAACAACTAAAGAGTTGATTTCTGCTGTTTTGGCGAAAAAATACAAAGTGGAATACACTCGTGGCAATCTTAATAACCATATTGGTGTCCCATTGACGTTGCTATCAATTACAAAAGACATTGAAATTGCCGTTGTTGAAATGGGGGCAAATCATCCTGGCGAAATAAAAACCTTAGTAAACATTGCTTGTCCGACTTATGGAATTATCACGAATGTCGGAAAGGCTCATTTGCTTGGCTTTGGTTCGTTCGAAAATATTGTAAAGACAAAGACTGAATTGTATGAATATATTGCTTCGCATGATGGCACAATTTTTATAGATGCTGATAATGAGGTTCTGAATGCCAACTTACGAGGTGTAAAAAATCTTGTTAAATATTCATTTTCTGATTCTTCGTGCAGTTATGGACAAATGATTGATAATGCGGTGTATGCGGCATTTTCGTTTAAAAGCACTAAAGGACAGACTGCCGATATATATTCGTCACTGTATGGGGAATATAACGCAAAAAATATGTTGGCGGCTGCAACGATAGGAACGTTTTTCGACGTTGAAATTCAAAAGATAAAAGAGGCCATTGAAGGCTATGTTCCTTCGAATAACCGTTCGCAATTGAGAAAAACCGACAAAAATATGTTGATTCTCGATGCGTATAATGCCAATCCAACAAGTATGCGTGCATCGTTGGAGACGTTCATTGCTATGAATGTGGAAAATGAAAAATGTGCAATTTTAGGTGAGATGTTCGAATTGGGAGAATCTTCGGAGAAAGAGCATATTGCAATTCTTGAATTGCTGAAAAAATCTTCGGTACAACGAATTGTACTAGTCGGTAATTGGCCGCACATCGAAGGTTTGAATGCCTCGTATTATAAAACATCGCAGGATTTGAAAGAACAACTTATAAAAATGCCTATTTCTAACTCAACCATTCTAATAAAAGGTTCGAGAGGTGTGAAATTGGAAACCGTAGTGGATAATTTGTAAAATAATAATCATGAAAATTGTAGTCGCAGGAACAGGATATGTCGGTTTGAGTATTGCAACGTTGATGGCGCAACATCATTCGGTTGTAGCGGTCGATGTGATTCCCGAAAAAGTAGAGAAAATCAATAATAAAATATCGCCGATTCAGGACGAATACATTGAAAAATATTTGTCGGAAAGGAAACTTGATTTAGTTGCTACGCTTGACGGCGACTCGGCATATAAAAATGCTGACCTTGTTGTAATTGCAACTCCGACGAATTATGACCATATCAAAAACTACTTTGACACCAGTCACGTTGAAGAAGTGATAGAGAAAGTCCTTTCTGTTAATCCTACGGTGACAATGGTTATAAAATCGACAATTCCAGTGGGTTACACTGAACATCTTTACAAAAAATATGGAAAAGATGTCCGAATATTGTTTTCTCCTGAATTTCTTCGCGAAAGCAAGGCTTTGTACGATAATTTATATCCATCTCGTATAATTGTGGGCGTTCCCAAGAAAGAAATTTCTTCGCATGCCGATGAATTGGCAGAATCTGCCCGTACATTTGCAGGTCTGTTGCAGGAAGGCGCTTTAAAGGATTCCATCGAAACTATTTTTATGGGATTAACCGAAGCCGAGGCAGTAAAATTGTTTGCAAATACGTATCTCGCACTTCGGGTAAGTTATTTTAACGAACTCGACACGTATGCTGAAATGAAAGGGCTTGATTCTAAGGCAATTATCAAGGGCGTAAGTTTAGATCC
>JAEEGL014914899.1_pt1 | contig 49758 bp, 47 predicted proteins | sample 9134231 | NCBI WGS metagenome assembly JAEEGL01 (sample SAMN16246548, study PRJNA631951) | gut metagenome | biome: gut microbiome; feature: rumen; material: fiber-attached | host: Bos | place: Iran: Karaj | collected 2018-10 | reverse complement strand
GTTTAATTTTCAAGGTGCTATTTACCCGCTCAGAAGCTCCCCTTCTTCACGGGCGCTCGATTAATATATCACATACCTCCCCCTCTGTCAACATTTATTTTTTCCTTTTTTTACCCTTCTCTCAACGCTCCCGGGTGTTTCGCGAATGAGTGATGTTTCCGAATTGGAAAATCAGGGGTTAATACCGCATACGGAAATGCCGTTGAAAAGCATATTATTTAATGTAATAAATCTATAATAAAAAGGAAAAACCCCTGCACATTTCTGCACAGGGGAATTGATTCAAATCAGAATTTCTTCAAACTTATTTCTTGAAAATGTTGAGGAAAGAAAGTTTGGAGAATATTGCTGAGAAGGCACTGAAGATTGATGCGAATATTGATCTGATAAAGTCGTTGGTCTTCTTCTGAGCTACATCTTTGACTGCTGTTGCAACTGTTGCTGCGTTGATCTCTTTAGCTGTGGGATATACGAAATCAGCATTGAGAGCGATGTCGGTTGATTCGCCGTTTTCGGTTACGGTGTAAACGGGAGTTTCGCCGAATTCTGTTGTAGCAACGGTAATAACTTTGCCTTCATTTATAGCTACGTCTGAGAAGGAATAGTCAACAACTGCGCCGTCAACAAGTTTGTCGATAATGCAGGATGCGGTTACGGGCTTGTCGGAAATGAAGCCGACCTGCTCATCGGATGTGATGAAGGCAGCTTTGACATATCCGCCGCTGTAGCCGTTGTAAACAACGCCCATATAGCCGTTTTCTGCATAGAACTGCTGATCTTCGTTGTCATAGATGGCGATGCTGCCGATTGACATTGTTGCGGGTGTGTATGCAATTGCGATTGTTTTGAACTCGCTGTAGGTTGCGGGATCTGCGCCGAAGAGAACTTCTTTCATCATATTGAGAACGAGGATTTCGGCGATGTTGTCGGAAGTGACGTTGCGGTTAATCTGATCTTTGATAGTGCCGATTATGCCGCCCGACTGAGCAACCTTGAGATCATAAAGCGACTGTGCGCCGACCTGTCTGAGTGTAAGGACTGCACTTACTGCAAACTGAGTTTTGTCTGCGCCGACTGCTTCTTTTGCCCAGTCAACAACTGCTGTCTCGGCAAAGAATGTGGTGTAGAGCTCATCCATAAGCTCGAACTGGTTGCTGGTGTTCCAAAGTTTGTCGGCTACGCTTGTGCCGGTTTTGTAAACCTTGAGAGCAACTGCAGTGTAAGCGTTTGTGTTGAGAGCGATTTCAGCTGCGGTGTTGAAGAGATTTGATGCCGCAAAGCCGGCAGCGTCGAGGACTTCGCCCTTGATGAGGCTTTCAACGCTCTCTTCGATGTCGTTGATAAGGTTGGAAGCTGCTGTAACAACTACATTGTAGGGGCAGTTGTCAACGATATACTGAAGCATTTCTTTGTAGTATTCGTTTGCAGCCTGAACAGAGAGGATCTGTGCGTAAGCAAGGATGACTCTGTCTCTTGACTTCTCATAGAGTTTGCCGACCTTGATTGCCCATTCGATATACTGGAACGCGGTGGACCACTCTGTTGAAGTGAGGGTGTCTGAAATCTTAACAAAGCCGTTAACCTTCTGAAGGAGGTCATTTAAGCTTGTTGCGGTTTCGAGAACCTTGATGATGGGAGCGATTTTCGACTCGCCAACGTTGGCGTCAATCTTCTCGATGAGTGAGCAGAGAATCTCTTCGGCTTTATCGACCGAAACGCTCTTGTCAAAGCCGTTCTTCCATGCGTCGTCATAAAGAGCAAACACAGTGTAAGTGAGCATTGTCTTTGACAGTGTCTCATCATTTTCGGCAACGTATTTCCAGTGAGCGGATTCTTCGTTGTCGAAAAGTTTGGCGAGAAGAAGGTCGCAATCGGCATCCCATGCGCTGACTCTGGTTTCGGCGTCAACAACTTCATCATCCGCAAAAGCGGCGAAGGGAACTACCGAGCAGAGCATCAGCAGGGCAAGCGCCAGTGCCAGGAGTTTTTTAGCCATTGGCATTACCTTCTTTCTTAAAAATTCCGGAATATCAACCCGTGCCTTCACGAATCAAATATATCCGCTATAATAATATAATAAAATCATAAAAAATTCAAGAATTATTCATAAATTATGATTCGTTATTATAAACAAAAATACTGCATTTGATTTGTGAGAAACATCAAACGCAGTAGCAGTTCAGATCCCAGCAGGGAATGTATTTATGTTTACGGAAAAATAGCTTGTAATCGCTGTTTAAGCTGTGAATCAGAAGAGGGATTTCAAAGAAATCTTTGCTTTTGTGATAGGCGGCAATATTGAGTTTGGGTTTGTATTTTTTTAAGGTTCCTGCGGCACCGAGGAGCATCTGTTTTTCGGCGCCTTCGATATCCGCCTTCAGATAAGTGACGCCCCTGCCCTTGCAGACGGTGTCAACGGTAAAGGATTTGACCGTTTTTCCGTTTGTTGAAATTGACGATTGTCTGCCTGCGGAATTGTTGAAAATAACCGAGCCGTCGATGTCTGAAACGCAGGCGTTTATGCAGGTGCAGGAGTCAAGATTTTTGCAGAATTCCTCAAGCTTTAAGAATGTTCTGGCGTCCGGCTCGAGGGCGGTGATTGAAGAATAACCGCCGCCCGAAAAACGCAGAAATTCGGCGATTGTGTCGCCTCTGTAGGCGCCGAGGTCGAGGTAATCCTCACTGCTGCCAAGGTGGAAGAAACTGTTGAAAACATCGTCTTTTGTGCAGGTTATACCGGGCAGAGTGCCGAGTTCTCCGCCGAACATAAAACGCAGCGCGTTCTCATAAACTCTTTTTGACTCTTCGTCGTAAAGCAGGGAGTATGCCTCTTCGATTTCAGGCGAAAACCTGTTGACAAAATCTCTGTTGACAATGTCCGCGCCGTAAACGGGAACGCAGGGAACAAGGAGGCGGTGCCGGGCGGATATATTCACTATATTTTCAATGACGCTGTCGAGCTGTGTTGCAAAAGCGACGGCAACGGTAAAACTGCCGAGGCGGGCTTCGATATCGGAGAGTTTTTCGACTTTGAATCCGCGGAAGGTCTGGCCGCGGACAAAGGGATCGCTTGCAAAAACTCCCGAGCATTTTATGCCGAGAGCTGCAAATTCATCAAGTATTATATCCGCTCCGTTGCCCATACCATAAAGGACAACCGGAGTATCGGAGGAGAGAAGCTTCTCCCACACGGAGTTTTCGCTGAGTATTCTTTCAATCAAGGTCAATCACCTGCACGGCGCCGTTGTTCTCACGCGATTTGTCGGCGAGGAAAACAACAAGATGCCCGGAGAATGTGTCATCGATGGATGTGCAGGAAAGGGATGTCTTTTCGCCCCTTACATAAGCGATGAAATCCCTCATAAGCCCGAGGTCTCCGCCGCCGTGGCTGTCGCCCGAAACGTTTGTGTCAACTGTGTAATCGCTGTGCTCGCAACCGGGCGAAGGGTCGATGAGGGAGACCGTATATTTTCCGCTGTCAAATTCGCCGAAAATCTCGCCCTTTGTGCCGACGATGTGAACAGTTCTTCTGCCTGTTGCGGTGCCGCCGACCATATTGTGGGTGCCTGTGGCTCCGCTTCTGAAACTGACAACAATGCTCTGGTGATCAACCACGTTGTTGTCGCTTTTGTAGGCGCAGACGCCGTAGGGACTGTCGCCTTTGAGGAGGTTGATTTTATCTTCAATGGTGGGGTTTTCGATGCCCTCGAGTTTATCCCAGACATAAAAAGCCCATCTGTCGGGATGGTCGATATAGATTCTTTTTGCGGAATAGAGACATTCATCAACAAGCGGGCAGTCAACGAGACATTTTGTGCCGGAGTTTTCAGGCGCGTTTGACGGCACAAACTGCTGATTGCAGCCGAACGAGGAGACGGCAGACGGCTTGTCTTTGCCCATAAGCCACATCATGATATCAACATCGTGACAGCATTTTGCCAGGAGCATTGAGCTGTGGCAGCGGTCGGAATTGTTCCATTTGCCCCTGACGTGGCTTGTTGACATGTGGTGGTAGCTGACGAACTCGGTTGTCTGAATATTGATTACGGTGCCGATTCTGCCCGAGACTATTTCATTTTTAATTCCGCTGTAAAAAGGAGCGTATCTAAGAACAAAGCAGACCATAACCTTGCGGTTGTATTTTTTTGCCGCTTTCACGAGCTGTTTTGCCTCATTCTCATTGACGGCAAACGGCTTTTCGAGGAGAACATCATAGCCCGCTTCGAGGAGAGGAATTGTTGTTGCAACGTGGATGTCATCCATTGTGCCGTTAATGGCGATGTCGGCGAATTTCTCCGCTTTAGCGAGCTCCTGCGCCGTTTCAAAACAATGTTCTGCGGGAATACCGAATTTTTCGCAGATAAAGCTGCGGCGGCGGACGTCGGGATCCGCCACGCCGACTATTTCAAGGTTTTCGGGTTCAAGAACGGCGAGTTCGGCATAGACAAGACTTCTGTGCCCTCCGCCGATTATTACTGCTTTAACCGGTTTCTGATTCATAATTTACGCTCCGGAATCATATATTTTGTTACGGTTGATAATATAGCACAACATATTGTATTATTCAATGATATTATGTGAAAAAATGTTTGAACGCTGAAAATTGTTACATAAAAATTACATCTTTGTTATTAAATAATTTTATCCTTGACAATAATAACATTTTAGGTAATAATATATTTTATAATATTGACGAATTATGTCCGCATTCTATATATTTCTTTCTTTTACGTTTTTTAATATTGCGGATCTGTTAAAGTTCATAAAGAAAGGATATGATTATCGATGGCTAACGAAGGCCAGGCCAGTTTCAACTTCAGACAGGTTATGAGGGGTTACGACAAAGAAGAAGTCGAAACCTATATAAAAGATCTAAATAACTCCAAGAACGTCAGTCTCAAGATGTATGAGCAGAAGGTTGACGAACTCAAGGAAAAGCTTGTATTAAGCAACCGCGAACGCGACGCCCTGAGGGAAAAGTATGCATCTGCCAAGGCGGAGGTTGACCCGATAAGACAGGAGCTCAACGAGGCGAAGGCGGAGCTTGCCGAGACAAAGCTTGCCCTTGAAAAGGCACAGTCCTCCCCCGGTGTTATGGGTGCGGCAACCTACACAAACTTCAGCGCCACCGACGACGCGACGTTCAAGTCTAGAATCAATGAGCTCACCGCTACTGTTTCACAGCTCTCTGCAGACCTCCAGATAAAAGAGGAAAAGCTTGAGGAACTCACAAAGGCGGTTGACCTTAAGGACGCAAGAATCAGGGACCTTGAAAAGCAGATAGAAGAACTCACCGAAAAGACCACTCTTTATGATGATCTTTATGCGAGAAACGCCGCCCTCCTAAGAGAGCACGAAGCTCTTGTTGACCGCTTCAATTCGCTGAGCGCAAGCTACCAGCTGACGCTTGACAAGAGAAGCGCAATGGAAAAGCAATACCAGGAGGCCATTGACAAATACAACCTTCTGAGCGGCGAATACGAAAGCGCACTTAAAGACAACACACTGCTTGACAAGAGTTATAAAGAAACATTACAGAAATACAACGACCTTTGCGAAGAGCACAACGATTTCCAGAAAGCGACGGAACAGCTCCGCAAAGACGCCGAGCACTATGCCGAAATCAATGAGGAAATAAATAAACTTCGTGCCGATGCTCAGGAGTATGAGTCATCATACGCAAAGCTGCAGGAAGAAAGAGACCAGCTTGCAAACGAGCTTGAGACAAAGACCAATATGGTAACAACCCTCGCAAACGAGACGGAGTTCCACAAGCAGTATGCATCGGAGCTTGAAGAGAGAGTAAAATCCCTTGAGGATATGGTCAACGAAGGCGTTTCGTCAGGCGCGGCTCAGTCGGATGAGTTCCTTGAAAAATTCAGCGCACTTGAGGCACAGATGGACGAGAAGAGCGCTGTTATAAACGAACTGCGTGAAGCAAAGAATGCTCTTGAGGCGGAATACAAAGAGAGAATCAGCCAGATGGAGAAAGACTTTGAAGTCACGAGGAGCGACCTTGAGGAACAGCTCAGACAGCGCGATTCACGCATAAGCGAGATTGATGCTCTCATTGACATGTTTGTTGAACAGATAAACGAGCTCAACGCCAAGAGAGACAGCGCAGTCGCAAAGCCGGTTGAGGCGGAAGATGCCGGTGACGAAGCCGATACCGAAGAACCGGCAGACGAAACAGACGGCGACATCGAAGATTAAGCAGGATTCTTTTAAATATAAACTATTAAGGAGCGTAATATGGCAAAATTAAACGACATCGATAAAGCCGCGGCTGAAAAGGGCTCGGCGGTCAAGACAGTTTGGCAGTTTGTTAAATTCATTTTTGTAAGTCTTATTGCGATGATTGTTCAGTTTGTTCTGCTGAACCTTCTGCCCCTGATTCCCGCTATCAAGGCACAGTATGACACACCTTTTGAATGGTGGGTATTTGTTTCAACTGTAGCGGCAGGCGGCCTGGGTTACTTTATTGTTAACAACACCGCTAACATAATTGCGCAGATTGTCGCTTTCTTTGTAAACAGAGACAAGACCTTCAATTCAAGCGCAAATGTTGCTGTTACCCTTCCGATTTACATTGTTTTCACAATAGCGCTTATCTGCTTTTCCGCATGGCTCAACCCCACTCTTAAAGATGTTTTTGTTTCAAAAGGATGGATGGGCGATAGTCTGGCGGCAAACGCGGCTACTATGATCTGCTCTGCTGTTCAGTTCTTCCTGTATTTCCCTGTTGACAAGATTCTTTTCCGCAAGCCGAAGGAAGAAAAAGTGCAGGCAGCTCCCGAAACTCCCGCTGAATAATACAATAGTATAGATAGCAAAACCGCTGTGAAGTCACAGCGGTTTTTGTTTGTTTATTTTTGTTTTTTAAGCTCCCACTCTTTTATTTCCATTGCCTGACTGAGCATGGCGATATAGCTGTTGTGCCTTGAGCGGGCTATTTCGCCTTTCTCAACGGCTTCGACTATTTTACAGCCCTTGTCGTTAATGTGGCGGCAGGTGGAAAACCTGCAGGTGCCGAGATAGGGAAGGAACTCTTTGAAACCGAAGGCGACATTTTCTTTTAACATAATGTCATCGCCTTCAAATTCAAGGGCGGAGAAACCGGGTGTGTCGGCGACATAGCCGCCGTCAACTTTATAAAGCCCGCTCTCTCTTGTGGTGTGGCGCCCCCTGCCGAGTTTTGTGCTTATTTCGCCTGTGGCGAGCTGCAGCTCGGGCATAATCATATTGAGTATGGATGACTTGCCGACGCCCGTATTGCCGGCGAAGGCGCTTATATGGTCTTTTAATTCTTCTCTGATTCTGTCTGCCCCCTCGCCCGTTTTGCATGAAACGGCGAAAGAGGTTATGCCTGCTTTTTTATAGATTTCGATATACTCATCCGCACTGTCGAGGTCGCTTTTTGAGAACACGACGACGGGCTCTATTTCTCTGTTGCAGGCAACGGCGGTCAGGCGGTCAATGACAAGAAAATTGGGTGCGGGGTCTTTGACGGAAGAAACGATGATGAGCTTGTCGATGTTTGCAACGGGAGGCCTTGCAAGGAGGGTTTTGCGCTCGAGGACTTCGGTAATGACGTTGCCGGTTGTTTCATCGAGCAGAACTTTGACTCTGTCGCCCGCTACGGGCTTTGTTCCTTTTTTGCGGAACAATCCCCTGGCGCGGCATTCAAACACTCCCTGCGGCGTTTCCACATAGAAAAAACCGTCTATGCTTTTAATCAGGATTCCCTCGGACTCATTCTGCCTGCTCATCTGACTCTCCTTCATAGAGATAGATTGTGAGGATAACCTTTGTGCCCGTGTCATACCTTGTGGGGAAGAGACTGTCGGACGATGCGGCGGGAGTCTGGGCGGAAACCTTGTCCTCATTTATTGACGAATCGGTTACGGAGTAGTTGAAATCGATATTGTAGAAGCCGGCTGCCTTGAGTGTTTCAACGGCTGTGTCTTTGCTCATACCACGCACCGATGGCATAAGCGCTCTTGACATACCGCCGCCCGTGCGGTATTCGCCGCCCTTCATTTCGGGAGGAGACTTCGTGAAGTCAATGACGCAGGTGTAGTAAAGCGAGCCGTCAACCATCACCTTGAGGTAATTTGACTCGCCCGAGCCGGAGACGGTGAAGGTGCACACGGAGCCGTCGAGCAGGAGCGTGTCATCATAGACAACCGAAGAGTTGAGCGTTGCGGTAACGGAGCTGCTTGTGCCCCTTGAAGGAAGACTGATTGAGACGCGCACGGATGTTTCTTCGGGCTCTGTTGTGGGAGCGTTGCCGCTGCTGAGAACGAGAGCAATCTTTTTGCCTGACTCAACCCTTTCGCCCGCATCAATGCTCTGATTAATGACGGTGCCGTATTTTTCGGTGCTGTCTTCATACCTTGTGGCGTTCTCGTCAATTTCGAGACCGACGCTTTCAAGAAGTGATTTTGCTGTTTCGTAATCCCATCCGATGAGCTCGGGGACCTCGTTGAGTTTGGAGTCGCTGGCGTAGAAAATGATGATGTTTGAGCCCTCTTCCACGCTGATATTCGCCTGGGGATCGGTGGAAATGACGGTGCCGAATTCGACCTCGGCGCTCGTCTGCGGAGTTGCGGTAACGGTGAAGCCCCTGTTTTCGAGAATCTTTTTGGCTTCAACATAGGTGTTGCCGACAACATCGGGAACCGTTACCATTTCAACCGTGCTGGCAACGGAGATGAGAATCTGGTTTTTGCGTTTGTCGATTTTCTGGTTGGGTCTGGGCTCCTGGCTGATGACTATGCCGTCTTCGTAGGTGCTGTTCTGCACGTATTCGACGGAGATGTCAAATGCCGAGTAGTCGGAGTTGCCCGCTATTTCGAGGGCGTAGTTTTTGCCCATAAAGTTGGGAACGGTAAGCTTTGAGCCGTTGAGCTTTGTTGTGCCGAAATAGAATGCGGCAAGAACAATCAGCAGCATGGCGACAATGCCGATAATAATGCCCTTGATTACGGGAGCACTTCTGCCCGACTGATAATCATAATCCGTGTCGTCAATGCTTTTTTCGGGAGGAGCGGAATTGACGACGGGCGCAGTAACTGCGGAAATCGGCTTTGTGGGCGCTTTATCCACAAAGTAATCTTCACGGAATCTGACGCCCGGGTTGCGTTTGAACTCCTCAATGTCGAGGAGCATTTCCGCCGCGGACTGGTAGCGGTCGTGAACGTTCTTCTGCATAGCCCTCATAACGACCTGTTCGAGGCCGACGGGGATGTTGGGATTGAGCTCCCTTGGCGGAGTGGGCTCTTTGGAAAGCTGCATAAGGGCTACCGAAACGGAGCTTTCGGACTCAAAGGGAACCTTGCCCGTCAGCATTTCGTAAAGCACGACGCCGACGGCGTAAATGTCGGTTTTGTCGTCGATTATGTCCCCCCTCGCCTGTTCGGGGCTTATATAGTGAACGGAACCGATGGCGCTGCCCGTCATTGTTTTTTGCTCGTTGCTGAAGCGGGCAATGCCGAAATCGGTAACTTTGATATTGCCGTTTGAGAGAAGAAGGATGTTTTGCGGTTTGATATCTCTGTGAACGACGCCTTTGTCGTGGGCGTGCTGAAGCGCGCGGAGAATCTGCATTGTGAAATGCACCGCCTCGCGGATTTCAAGCTTGCCCTGCTGTTCGATATATTCCTTGAGGGTGATACCCTCAACGTATTCCATTACAATATACTGGAGCGTCTCGCCGTAGCTGACATCATAGACCCTTACTATGTTGGGATGTGAGAGCACGGCGATTGCCTTCGACTCGTTTTTGAATCTGCGGCGGAACTCCTCGCTTGCGAGATATTCCTCTTTCAGAATCTTGACGGCAACTGTTCTGTCATCAATATTGTCGTATGCCTTATAGACGACTGCCATTCCGCCGACGCCCAGAACCTCGTGAATCTCATATCTGCCGTCTAATCTTTTACCTGTGTAATTCTCCATATCTCTGCCCCCTTACCTTGAAATAAGAACAACGGTTATGTTGTCTCCCCCGCCGTTTTCAATGGCAAGGTTTACTAACTTGTCGGCGCACTCGCGGTAATCTGCCGCCGCAACCGCCTTTGCTATTTCGCCGTCTTCAACATAGCCGGACAGACCGTCGCTGCAAATCAGAAGTATTTCGCCGGTATTCAGCTCTTCGCAGGTGAAATCCACCCTGACCTTTTCATCGACGCCGACGGCGCGGGTGATGATGTTTCGCTCGGGGTGTATTCTTGCCTGTGCGGGCGTTATATCGCCCATATCGACAAGCTGCTGAACCATTGAGTGGTCTGTGGTAACCTGCTTTATTCCGCCGTCAGGGAACAGTTTATAAGCTCTGCTGTCGCCGACGTGCGCTATAAACGCTTTTTCATCAACGGTAATTACCGCAACGGCTGTTGTGCCCATACCCGCAAGCTCGGGGTTTGAGCAGGAAACATCATATATGCAGGTGTTTGCATTTTCTATTGTTGAAATCAGAAGACTCCTTATATAGCTCTCTGTGAGCGTCTCGCGGCGGACTGCGGAGATTTTATCCGAAATCATTCTGACCGCCATGGTGCTTGCAACTGCACCGCCGGCGGCGCCGCCCATTCCGTCACAGACGACAGCCCAGGAGATACCGCCCGGAATTTCGCCTGCGGCGTAGGAATCCTGATTCTGTTTTCTGACTGAACCAACATCGGTTTTTGCCGTAATCTTCATTTAATCTTTACCTTCCGTATGTCTTAATCGGAGCTGCCCGCAGGAAGCATCTATATCTGAACCGAGCTTGCGTCGGACTGTAACGGTAATTCCGTTTTTTTCAAGCAGTTCAACAAATCTTTTAACCCTCTCGGGCGTGCTGGGGTGATAGGGACTCTCTCTGACCTCGTTGACCGGTATGAGGTTGACGTGGCAGAGCATTCCCTTAAGCGCTTTGGCGAGGGCAAGAGCGCACTCGTCTGTGTCGTTTATTCCCGAGAGCATTGCATACTCAAAGGATATGCGCCTGGATGTTTCGGCGGCGTAGCGCCTGCAGGCGGTGAGAAGTTCGTCAATGTGGTATTTATTGTTGACGGGCATTATTCTGCTGCGCATTTCATCAAAAGGCGCGTGCAGTGAAATTGAAAGAGTAAGCCCGAGATGTTTTTGCATAAGATCATAAATGCGGGGAACAATTCCGCAGGTTGAAAGGGAGATGTTTCGCATTGAGATATTGTGCCCTTCTTCGCTTGTGATGATTTCGAGAAAGCGCATAACATTTTCGTAATTGTCAAGCGGCTCGCCCATACCCATAAGAACGATGTGCGAAACGGTAATGCCGAGGTCATTCTCCGCAGTATAAATCTCACTGACTATTTCGCCGGGGAGAAGATTTCTGCGAAAGCCGCCGACTGTTGAGGCGCAGAAGGCGCAGCCCATTTTGCAGCCCGCCTGGGTTGAAACGCAGACGGTGTAACCGTATTTGTATTTCATAACAACACTCTCGACAAACTCGCCGTCGGAGAGTTCAAAAAGATATTTTACGGTGGAATCCTTTTCGGATATCTGCCTGCGTTTTATTTCACAGCCATTTAAAGGATATTCTTCTTCAAGCTTACCAATAAGGGTTTTGGGGATATTTGTCATTTCGGAATATGACGAAGCTTTGTTTTTGTGAAGCCAGGAATAAATCTGTTTTGCGCGGTATGAGGGCTGACCGAGCTGCTTTAAAACTGCTTCGATTTCGGAAGCCGTCATTGATTTTATATCATAATTCATTACCGCACCCCCGTTTTTTAAAAGCGGCTATGAAGAAGCCGTCGGTGCCGCTGAGATGGGGCATAAGGGTCAGGAATTCATCGCTCCTGAAGCCACTGACATCGGGCAGAACGGGAACCGGCTGAAATTCGCGGCACTCGTTTAAAAATCTGTTGCAGACCTCTTCATTTTCAGCGGGATTCAGTGTGCAGGTGGAATAGATGAGGGTGCCGCTGTCTTTAAGATAGCGCCTTGCGTTGCATAAGATACTGAACTGCAATTCGGGCAGGACGGATATTTCATCCTGCGTTTTGAAGCGGACTTCGGGCTTTCTGCCGATAATGCCGAGACCCGAGCAGGGAACATCGCAAAGGACTCTGTCTGCGGTGCCGTAATTCTCATTGAAAACGGAGGCATCTGACAAAAATGGCTTGACATTGGGAAGACCGAGACGTTTTGCTCCGCTTCTTATAAGCTCAACTCTTGACTGGTAGATGTCAAATGCGTTGACGCTGCCTTCGCCGTTCATCCGCTGAGCCGCAGTGAACGCCTTGCCGCCCGGCGCAGAACAAAGGTCAAAGACGGTTTCGCCCGGCTGAGGGTCAAGGGCTTTTACGCAGAGCTGAGAGGCAAAATCCTGAACGTGGAAAAGCCCCTCTCTGAAAGCGACAAGCTTTTCGACCGCGCCCTGTTTTTCGAGCACGAGGGAGTTTTCGACAATACCGGAAACGGTCGCGCCGACACCTTCGCTTTCAAGAACGCTGACAAGACCGTCAACGGTTGTATTAAGCGTGTTTGCCCTGAGAACGACTTTTGAGGGTTCGAGCGATTTCGCCGCAACGCCGACGGCGTTCTCAAAACCGTAGGAATCAATCCAGAGTTTTAAAATCCATTGAGGAATGGAATAGAGAACCTCGAGTTTTTCGAGTGAGGTTTCATCGCCGTCGGGCAGGATGAAGCCGTTTTGAGCCACCTTGCGAAGCACGGCGTTTACAAGCGCGGCGGCGAAGGCGGATTTATTCTCTTTTGCGAGTTTTACGCTCTCGTTTACTGCGGCGCTCTCGGGGACTTTATCCATAAAAAGAATCTGATAAGCGCCCATACGCAGAATGGCGAGGAGCTCGGGCTTTAGTTTTTTTAACGGCTGTGTGAGGTAGAGGGAGAGGTTGTAATCGACAGAGATGCGGCGCTCCGTTGTGCCGTAAACGAGTGCGCTGACAAAGGCGGTGTCTCTTGAGTCCAGCTGTGTGTTTTCAGTAAGCATACTGTCAACAGCAAGGTTGGAATAAGCGCCGTCTTTTTGAATTTTAAGCAATATTTCAAACGCAGTCTGTCTTGCCGATTTCATAATTATCTCCGCCGGGTTTATTTTCTGTTGTTAAAACGCAAAAACAATCTTAACAGGTTTGCGAGCGACACAACAAGTGAAGCTACATAGGTGAGAGCCGCTGCCGAGAGCACTTTTTTTGCGCCCTGTGTTTCATCTTCATAAAGGAGCCCCTGCTCTTCAATGGCTTTTATAGCCCTGCTGCTCGCGTTGAATTCGACGGGAAGGGTTACGAACTGGAAAATCGCTATGAGAGAATAGAGCATAAGACCGATTGAAACGAGGGGATGAAAGCCGAGCACATAGCCGGCTAACGCAAGAGGGATGCCGACCCACGAGCCGATGTTGGCAACGGGCACGAGGGCGGAACGGACTTTTATGGGGTAATAATCGGTTGCGTGCTGAATTGCGTGCCCGACCTCATGGCAGGCAACGCCGATTGCGGCGATTGAACTGCCCGAGAAATTTGCCTGCGACAGGCTGAGAACCTTTGTTTTGGGGTTGTAATTGTCTGTAAGATTGCCGCCTATGGGGCGGATAGTGACATCGGTTATGCCGTAATATGAAAGCACCTGCTGCGCCGCCTGTGCGCCCGTGAGCCCTCTGACGTTGCGGACACGGCTGAATTTACTGTAAGTGGATTTGACTTTAATCTGCGCAAAAAGGGCGAGGAGCATTGCGGGGATGACGAGAATCAGATAGTAGATATCCATATACATAAATCTCATAACAAAACCTCCTTAAACAATTATGTTGTTTTCTATGGGGTTGCCTCTGAGATAGTCGGAGGCGCTCATTGCTTTTTTGCCTTCCGCCTGGAGGGTGATAATCTCAACCGCCCCGGTTTTGCAGGCGATAATCAGTCTGCCGTCAGATTCAATGACCTGACCGGGCTGACCGCTCAGCTGCGGATGCTTTATGCTTTTTATGAGTTTAATCTTTTTGCCGTTTATGAAGGTAACGGCGCAGGGCCAGGAATAAAGCCCTCTTATTTTATTGTGGACGGTGCCGCAGTCGGCGTTCCAGTCCACCTGACTGATTTCTTTTGAAAGAAGGGGCGCATAAGTGGATTCAGAATCATCCTGCTTTACGGGATTGAGTCTGCCCGCTTTTAAATCTTCAAGAGTTTTTTCGAGAACGTCGGGAGCGAGCAGTGAGAGACGGTCCCAGAGTTCTTCGGATGTTTCGTTTTCTCCGATTTTTACCTTTGAGGAAAGGAGCATATCGCCCGTGTCGAGCCCTGCGTTCATCTGCATTGAGGTAACTCCCGTTTCTTCAAGGCCGTTGATGACAGCCCACTGAATCGGGGCGGCTCCCCTGAGCTCCGGCAGGAGGGATGCGTGAATATTGATGCAGCCGTATTCGGGGATGTCAAGGACTCTCTGCGGCAGAATTTTGCCGTAGGCGACAACTACTGTGAGTTCGGGGTGAAGGTTTTTAAGCTCTTCATAGCTCTCATCCGTTTTTAAGGTTGCAGGCTGGAAAACGGGAATGCCGAGTTCGAGCGCTCTGACTTTTACGGGAGGCGGTGTGAGAACCATTTTTCTGCCCTGGGGTTTGTCGGGCTGGCAGAAAACAGCGCAGACATCGTTGCCCGTGTCATATAATCTCTGCAGGCAGGGCACGGCGAAATCGGGAGTGCCCATAAATACAATTCTCATACCGGCTCCTTACTTTTGTTCCTGTTCGAGCATTTCTTTCGGGGCGAGACGCTGTGTGAACAGCACGCCGTCGAGGTGATCTGTTTCATGGCAGAAGCAGCGCGCTTTTAGACCATCTGCGGTATAGACGTGCCATTTGCCGTTCCTGTCCTGAGCTTTGAGTTTGACTGTTTCGGGACGGAGGGTTACTCCGCTCTCGCCGGGCAGTGAGAGACAGCCCTCCTCTTCGAGCTGCTGACCGGAGCGCTCGGTTATTTCGGGGTTGATAAGTTCGGTGTAACCGTCGCCGCAGTCGAGAACGACTATTCTTCTGAGCACACCTACCTGAACGGCGGCAAGACCTACGCCGTTTGCGGAATACATAGTCTGCTTCATATCGTCAAGCAGGGTATGGAGGCGGTCGTCAAATTTCTCAACCGGGCGGGATTTTTTGCTTAATATCGGGTCTCCGACCTTTACTATATTTCTTAAAGCCATAGTTTCACCTTTATTCAGATTATCGATTCCGGATTCATATCCGCAGTGACGGTAACGGATGAAAACTCGAATTTTGTTCCGAAATCGATAAGAATTTTCGAAATCATTTCACGTATATTGCGGTTGTTGCGGCATTTGATAATCAACCTGTAACGGAACTTGTTGCTGATTTTTGAGACCCTTGCGGGACGCGGTCCGAGACAGATGATTTTTTCGTTTTTATATTCGCCCTTCGTGTAATCCATAACCATACCGAGCGCCTGCTGTGACGCCGCTTTGACTTTAATCTCGTTTTCGCCGATAAAGGCGAGAACGCAGATGTCGCAGTATGGTGGATAGATAAGGGCTTTGCGGATTTTAATCTCTGTTCTGAAAAACTCCTCATAATCCTGCTTTGCCGCAAGACGGATTATGCTGTTTTCGGGAGTGATGGTCTGAATGACAGCCCTGCCCTTGTTTTCTCCCCTGCCGGAGCGGCCGACAACCTGGGTGAGAAGGGAAAAGGTTTTTTCAAGACTGCGGAAATCGTCGTTGTAAAGCTGCTGGTCAACGGATATTACGCCGACGAGGGTGACGTTGCTGAAATCCAGCCCCTTTGCGACCATCTGTGTGCCGACCATAATGTCGTATTCCCCTTCGCCGAACTGTTTAAGCATTCGCTCGTGGGAATCCTTGCCCGTTGTGGTGTCGGTATCCATTCGAAGAATTTTAGCTTCGGGCAGGAGCTTTGAAAGCTCGTCTTCAACCTTTTGCGTGCCGAAACCGGAATAGCGGACGCTTTTTTGCCCGCATTCGGGGCATTCCGTTCTGAAATCCTCGGAATAACCGCAGTAGTGGCACATAAGACGGTTGTTTGCGTGGTGGTAGGTCATTGAAATTGAACAATAGGGGCAGGTTATGACGTGACCGCAGGAATTGCAGGCGACAAATGTATTGAAGCCCCTGCGGTTTATAAGCAGAATGGACTGCATTGAATTGTCGAGGTTCTGTTTTAACTCATCAAAAAGCTTGCGGCTGATTGATGCAGAGCCCTCCGCTCGCTCCTCGTGAAGCATATCCACGGTGATTACCTCCGGCAGTTCGGCGCTGCCGTAGCGGGTGCTGATGGTCTGCAGGGAATATCTGCCGCTTTGAGCGTTTGCATAGCTCTCGACGCTGGGTGTTGCTGAAGCGAGAACGAGAAGGCAGCTGTTTTTTGACGCTCTGAATTTTGCGACATCTTTTGCGGAATATCTGGGGCTCTGTTCCGACTTGTAGGTATGCTCCTGCTCTTCATCGATAATAATGAGACCGATATTTTCAACAGGGGCGAACACGGCGCTTCTGGTGCCGACGATAATTGTTGCTTCTCCCCTTTTTGCACGCTTCCACTCGTCGAGTTTTTCACCCGCCGAAAGAGCGCTGTGAAAGAGGGCAACCTTTTTGCCGTAGCGGTTGCGAAAGCGCTTCATCGTCTGCGGAGTCAGGGCGATTTCGGGAACCATTACTATTGCGGACCTGCCGTCTGCGACGGCTTTGTCAATAGCTTTGAGATAGACAAGGGTTTTGCCGCTGCCGGTAACGCCGTAGAGAAGGCAGACCTCGGGCTTGCCCGCATCCATAAGCTGTTTTATGCCGTCAAACGCTTTTTGCTGAGGAGCTGAAAGTTCGATTACCGTTTCATCCCGCTCGATGTCAACGGGCTTCGGTGTGCGCAAAACCTCAAACTCAACCCAGTGAGCCGCTCCGCTTTTGACAAGAGTCGAAGGCACTGCGGGAGTAACGCCCGTGAAATAGCAGATCTCTTTGACTGTGGCGCAGCCGACGTCGGTGAGGAAATCGACAACACTTTTCTGCTTGGGGGTTATTCTGACGCCGTCGGGCATTTCATCATTGAGAGAAAGCATACGCACGGAGGCGTCGCCGATATTGCGAACGGCATCCATATTGCAGAAAAGAGCGCCTTTTTTGACAAGGTCGTCGGGTGTTTTACAATCGGATGAAAGACCGAGCGCCTTTAAAACAGCATCGCGTTTGACATAGCCGGACTTTGAAGCTATGTAGTTGTAAACCTCCGACTCGGCGGCATTGAGACCCTGAGCCGCTTCTTTGTTGCCTGAGGCGGTGTAGGAGACCACCATACGGTGGTTTATGCCGGCGGGCAGAATTGCCTTTGCCGCTTCATAGAGAGTGCAGAAGGTGCGTTCTTTAAGCCAGAACACCATTTCAATCATCTCCGCATTGAGAAGGGGCTCTTCATCGAGAACGGAGCTGATTTTTTTGAGACCTTTGCGGTTTTCACCCTCAAAAACGGTGAGGATGACTCCGAGGCGTTTTTTGCTGCCCATACCGAAGGGAACGGTTACACGGACACCCGGGACGGCTTTTTGCGCAAGTTCATCGGTGATTATGTAATCAAACGCTTTGTCAAAGCTGAATGCGGCGTTTTCAACCGCGACACCTGCGAGCTTCATCGGGTTCACCGTTTGTTCCTTTCAATAAATAATCAGATGTTTCTGATTTCCTCCGGCTCTACGATAACATAGTCGCCGTTGATGATTTCTTCAATAGCGAGACTTACGGGTTTTTCGGTAAGGAGTTCTTTGTTCTCCTCCGCTTCTTCGGAAATGGCTCTTGCTCTTTTTGCGGTAGCCGTAACAAGAGAATAGCGGCTGAGATGGTTTTTAAGGACTTTTCTTAAATCGGGATTAATCATAATTCATTACCTCTCTGATTTTATTTTTGTTGCGTGATGTTTTGAATTCCTCGGCGGCGATAATGCTTATGACATCGCCGACCGCCTTTTTTAAATCGTCATTGATTACAACGTAATCGTATTCGAGAGAACGCTTTATCTCCTCCCTGGCGATAAGCATCCTCTGCTGTATGCTCTCCTCATCATCGGTGCACCTGCCGCGAAGACGGCTTTCAAGCACGGAGAGCGAAGGAGGAAGGATGAAAATGCTGACGCAGTCGGGATAGAGCTTCCTTATTTTTTCGGCACCCTGAACCTCTATTTTGAGAATTACGTTTCTGCCCTTGCTGAGCATATCATCAACGGGAGCTTTGGGTGTTCCGTATAGATTGCCGCCGTATTCGGCAAATTCGAGGAAGGCATCTTCATCAAGCTTTCTCTCAAAATATTCGCGGGTTACGAAATAATAGTTGAGCCCGTTCTCTTCATCGTCGCGCATAGTTCTTGTTGTGAGCGAAATGGAAATGTTGATATTTTCATTTTCGCTGTTGACATAGTCAAGCACTGTGTCTTTACCGACGCCGGAAGGTCCGGACAATATTATGAGCAGACCTCTGTCAGGCATTTTCTTCACCGTCCTGTATTTCATCATCATCTTCAATTTCGTTGAGCCGGTTGGCAACGGTTTCACTCTGAAGATAGGTCAGCACAACGTGTTCGCTGTCGGTTATTATGACAGCCCTTGTTCTTCTGCCGTGCGTGGCATCAATGAGCGTGCCCCTCTCCTTGCAATCCTGAACCATACGTTTTATGGGAGCGGAATCGGGGCTGACTACGGCAACTATGCGGCTTGAATTGATAAGGTTGCCGAAGCCGATGTTAATCAGTTTCATTTTTCAAGACTCCGTTTATTCGATATTCTGAATCTGCTCGCGGATTTTTTCGATTTCCGCCTTGATATCCACAACCTTGCGGGCAAGTTCGACATCCTGGCATTTTGAACCGGTTGTGTTTGCCTCGCGGTTGAGCTCCTGGACGAGAAAATCCATCTTTTTGCCGATGGGACCGTCACTCTCCAGGAATGACCTGAGCTGGGAGACGTGGCTTCTCAGACGGACTGTTTCTTCCGCTACGGCGACCTTGTCGGCAAATATTGCCGCTTCGGTGAGTATGCGCTGCTCGTCGATGGTTGTGTCGCCGAGAAGTTCTTTGAGACGTGCGAGCAGTTTCTCATTATATTCCCTGACAGTTTCGGGCGAGCGTTTTTCGATAAACTCTACGCTCTCAATTATTGTGTCAAGGCGTGAGAGAACATCCTCTCTGAGCTTTGCGCCTTCTCTTTCGCGCATGGCGGTGAAGTTTTCAAGAGCTGTTTGAGCAACGGCGCTGACCGCCGCCCAGATTCTTTCTTCGTCGGCTTCCTGCTTGCGGATTGAAAAGACATCGGGAACCTTTGAAAGGGATGAAACCGTAATGTCGTTTGGGATGTTGTATTGGGTGCTGAGTTCCTCATACGCCTGCATATAGCTTTTGACAAGAGGATGGTTTACGGTGATTACGGCATCCGCCTCTTCGACGGATTCAATCATCACGGAGCATTCAACCTTGCCTCTTGAGATGGTGCCCGAAAAGAAGGATTTGAGTTTTTCTTCTAGAAAATTGTAATTCCTTGCAAGCCGGGTGCTGAATTCAAAATACCTGTGGTTTACGCTTTTTATTTCGAGGGTTATGTTAAAACCGTCTATGGTTTGCTGTGAACGGCCGTAGCCGGTCATACTTCTTATCATTGAAAAGACTCCAAATTATTTATTTGCAGTGGCAGCAGCTGCCTGTAAGGGCGTCGGGAATGTCACACACGAGCATTCCGTTTTCATCGTCAAAGCCGAGCATACGCAAAACGGCGGTGAGCTGCGCACCCGTCTGACGAGGGTCGGCGTAGGCGGTAAAGGCGTTCCTGTTGGCGCCGAAATTGAGCGCTGAACGGACGAGCCCTTCGGTAACGTAGGCGTCGTTGCCGGCTCCTGTGACGCTCAGGATGAATAGCTTTGCGCCCTCAAGCTTTGCCTCGCACACGGCGTTTGCGTTTTCGCCGGAGGCGGTGTATGTGAAAACTCCGTTTTCGCTGAGTTTTCCGGGAGTGAATTTAATCATTTTCTGCCACCTTGTTTTTTGCGGTTTATGCCTGCCTGTGAAAAGAGTTTGTCAACCTCCTGCGGTGTGAGGTCTCTCCACTGCCCCTGAGGGAGCAGACCGAGTTTGACGCTTCCGACGGCTGTTCTTTTGAGCCGTGCGACCTCGAGACCGGTTTTTTCGCACATTTTGCGGATTTCGCGGTTTCTGCCCTCATATAGGACTATCTCGAGCACAACGCGGTTTTCTTCTTTTGTGAGAAGGGTGACATCGGCAGGCGCTGTCATACGGCCGTCAATCTCCACGCCGGACGCGAGGGTGTCAATGACATCCTGTGTGACGGGAGGTCTGACGGTGACGCGGTAGGTTTTGGAAACGTGGCGGGAGGGATGCATCATTGCATTTGCGAACTCGCCGTCATTTGTCATAAGCAGGGCGCCTTCTGAATTGCGGTCAAGCCTGCCGACGGGATAAACCCTTTCGGGAATATCCGAAACAAGCTGAGTGACGCACCTGCGCCCGAGCTCGTCTTCCATTGTGGTGACGAAGCCCCTCGGTTTATGCAGAAGAATATAGCGGAGGGTTGACTCACGCACGACCTTTCTGCCGGCAACGGTTACCGTGTCGTGAACAGGGTCAACGCAGTCGCCTATTTTTGCTTTTCTGCCGTTTACCTTAACCTCGCCGTTTTCAATCATTGTTTCCGCCTTGCGGCGCGAAGCTACGCCCGCCTCGGACAGAAACTTCTGCAGTCTGATTTTTTCGGGCATCAGTTGTTTTCGATGAAATCGTCAACCGCATCGTTTATGACGGTGTCGGTGTCGTCGCCCTTATGGGTAAGCTTTGAGATAACTTCGGATGCCTTGTCAACCACGTCGGGAATCATACCGATTGCTCTTTCAACCGAGCCCTCGGAGGCGTTGAGGTATCTGATGGATACATTGCCGTCATTGACAACAAGGAAAGCAACGGGAGTGATTGTGATGCCTGCTCCGCCGCCGCCGCCGAAAACCTCGCTTGCGGACTTTCTGGTGGGGAAGTCGGAACCGCCTGTTGCAAAGCCGTAGGAAACTTTGGAAACGGGGATAACCTGGAGCTTGTCGCTGATAACGATGGGCTCTCCGATAATGGTGCTGACGTCGACTAAATCCTTGATTTTTTCAATTGATGTGCCGAGGAGGCCTGATGCTGAATCTTTCATTTTGTTTTCACCTTTCGTAATTTGATTTTATTTTTCTGCTCTTTCGGGCGGACTCTTTTTTGTCCGGCTGCCTTTGAGCAGTTTAATAACAACTGTGAAGAGTAACTGGAACGCTACTATTATTACCGCACCGATGAGGCGGCGGGGAACTACCGAAATTTTTGCGTGCAGACGTGTGCTGCTCTGACCGTTGACGTAGTCGGGGAAAATTTCACAATGCTGTTTACGCACGCGCATATTGCTTGTGATGAAGCCGAGAGCAGGGTAAACGGCGGAGGAGATTTTGCCGAATTTTACGGCTGTGTCGGCCGCATCGCCCGCGCTGACGAGAAGGGATATAAACAGCTCGTCAATTATGAACGCCCTTAAAATGCGTCTGAACATACCCTTGAGCGCGTGAACAAGGTCTTCGAGCAGTTCGATAAAGCCGCCGACGCCGTTGTTACGGTAAAATTTGACGAAGATGTTGGGCTTTTTCTTTTTGGGCTCGGGGACGGTTTCGTCGGGAGCTTCTTCTTTCGGCGGTTTTTCTTTTTTCTTCTTTTTCTTCTTCTTTTTCTTTTTTTCGTGCTTCGGAACCAGATGGAGCTTTATAAACAGCCACTGTGCGTCAAGGGTGACGCCGTCTTCCGAATGAACGATAACCGAAATTTTGATTGAAAGAAGCAGGATGAAAAAAGCAATCACTGCCGCGATGATAATCAACACTTTCAAATGCATCACTCCTTTCAATCATTCATCGGTTTGCTGCTGTCCGGTTGTTTCGTCGTCTATGGGGAAAAATGTTTTTATCTGTTCGCCGCGCGAGCTGTCGATTTCATCGTCATCGTCGTCATCCTCATTGTCTTTTTCGGGAAGCTCGGGAAGCTCCGACAGCGATTCGAGACAGAAGCAGCGCAGGAAGTCGGGTGTTGTGCCGTAAAGCAGAGGTTTGCCGGGAAGCTCGAGGCGTCCCTTTTCTTCAAGCAGACCGCGTTGGCAGAGCGTTGCGATAACGCCTGTGCAGTCGACGCCCCTTATCTGCTCGATGTATGCCTTTGTGACGGGCTGGTTGTAGGCGACTACCGCGAGGACTTCAAAGGCGGCGCTTGAGAGAGGGATGTTTTTCTTCTTTTCAAGCACGGTGCGGACCTGAGGCGCGTATTCGACTCTTGAACAGAGCTGATATTTGTTGCCGAGTTTTAATAGGCATATTCCGCTTTTGCGTTTGTCAAGTTCCGCCGAAAGCTCGTTCATAAGCGCTGTTATGACATCCGTTTCGGTTTCAAGCGCTTCGGCTATGCGGACTGTTTCAACGGGCTCGCCCGAGGCGAAGAGGATTGCCTCGCAGGCGGCGCGCATTTCGTTATTCGTCAATTTCTATATTCTCCCCTCTGCCCTTAAGAAGCTCAATCTTTGTGTTTTCGCCTTCGCCCTCAATGAAGACTCTTTTTGCCTTTGCCATTGAAAGCAGGGCGAGGAAGGTTGCGACCATTTCCGAGCGGGATTGGGAATTCTCGAAAAATGCCGAGAATTTCTGTTTTGTGCCGGTTTTGAATCTTTCGATTATCCATTCTATGCGGGAGCCGACTGAAACAATCTTGTGGGCGACAATGCCCGTGAACGCCTCTATGGGCGGCGGCAGGCGGCGTTTGCCCTTGCCGACAGCTTCAAGATACGCCTTGTAGATCTTGCCCGGCTCGTGAATTCTTGTGTAGGTCATATCCGCTTCAATTTCTTCGGGCGGACGACAGTAATAATCGAAGCCGTTTGCACCCTTTGCGAGCTGTGCCGCGACAAGCTTGCAATCCTGATATTCGGTAAGCTCGCCGCGAAGCTCTTCAACGAGCTTTTCCGCCTCCTCGTGAACGGGAAGAAGAGAGACTGTTTTGATATATACAAGGCGGGCTGCCATTTCAAGAAACTCGCTTGCCACTTCAAGATTCTCTTCCTGCATCATTCTGACATAATCGAGATATTGTTCAATGAGCTCGAGGATGGGAACGTCGTTTATGCTGACCTTCTTTTTGCTGATGAGGGCAAGCAGAAGCTCCATGGGACCTTCGAAAACCTCTATTTTATAAGATAACTGTTCCAAAACGTGCCTCCGGGGAATTAATAGAGAATCGGATAAAACGGAAGTGATGTTATAAACGAGATACCCTGCATTATGAGCCCGGAAAGGAAGGCGAGGGGCTTGTCGAGGATACCGAAGAAGATGAGCGCGAAAATCGCTATTATTATGTAGCGCTCATACTGCTGGAATTTGAAATAATACTTATTCGGGAGCAGGAAGGAGATAACTCTTGAGCCGTCAAGCGGAGGTATGGGCAGGATGTTGAAAACCGCAAGACCGACGTTTATGTATGCGGCATAATAGAAGAAATAAATGCAAACGGTTATTACCGTAGCCGCGGCACCCTTCATTGTTGCCGCAATAAAAGCGTATCTGAGGAGCATAAAGATTGTTGCCATAATCAGATTGGAGAGAGGACCGGCTATGGCGGTAAGCATCATATCGCGTTTGGGATGCTTGAAGTTGCGCATATTGACACCGACGGGCTTTGCGTAGCCGAAGCCGACAAAGAAAATCATAAGCGCGCCGAGCCAGTCGATATGTGCGAGCGGATTCAGTGTAAGGCGACCCTGCAGACGCGGTGTGTTGTCGCCGAGCTTTGTGGCAACAAGCGCATGGGCGTATTCGTGAATCGGCAGTGTGCAGAACACTACAAACACGCTTGAAAAGACACCTATTATTGCAGTGAGTTTGTCGCCGCTTCGCAGTAAGTTCAAAAGCATAGTTTATTCTCCTCGGTAATTTGCCGTAACCGTTCGGGGCAAATTGTTGAAATCTTTTTTTATTGAGATATTATCACAGCAATCCGAAAACAGAGAGGCGACCTCATCGGTCTGCTCCTCGCCGCACTCAACACAGACGAGAGCGCCTTTTTTGAGAAGAGGCAGCCATAGCGTGCGGATTGCCCGGTAAAAGTCAAGACCGTCTTTTCCGCCGTCAAGCGCCTTGCGAGGCTCCGCTGCGACTTCTTTCTGAAGGGTTGCTATTTCATCCGACGCTATGTAAGGCGGATTTGAAAGCAGGATGTCGAACGGGGCTGATTTTATGATTGCTCCCGCACCGTCGAAGATATCCGACCTGACGGGACGGATATTGCTGAGATTGAATTTGTTAATATTTTTTTCAAGCCATAAAAACGCATCTTCCGATTTTTCAACGGCAAAGACCTGAGCCGAAGGATTATGAAGGGCTGCGGTTATTCCGATGCAGCCCGTCCCCGAACACAGGTCGAGAACCTTTGCGCCCGCTGTGCCTTTGAGGAAGGAATCCGCTTCGTCAATGAGCATCTCCGTTTCGGCTCTCGGGATAAGAACGCCTTCGCCGACATAAAACGGATTGCCGTAAAAATCCCATTGACCGAGAATATACTGAAGAGGTCTGCCCGACAGACGTTCTTTGACAAGTTCCGAGAAACGACCGGCTGTGTTTTCATCCGTTTCGCCGATGCCTTTTAAGATTTGCTCTTTTTTGCAGGGTCCGCCCGCAAATTCAAAGAGGATGCGTGTCTCTTCATCCGGATTGTCAACTCCGCTTTGTGAGAGTTTCAGGGATGCGGACCTGAGAAGGGAGTTAATCTTTATCATCAACGGGTTGTTCTGTGCCTGCCGCCGGTTGTTCCGCTTCTTGTGCGGGCTGTTCTTCACCTGCTGCGGATTGTTCTTCGGGAGTGGTATTATCTTCGGCAGGTTCTTCGGGTTTTTCTTCTTTTTCGGGTGCGCCGTTGAGCGCCGCCTTGAGCGCCGCTATGCCGACTTCGATTATGTCATCCGTCGGCTCGGCGGTTGTGATTCGCTGCATAAGCAGACCGGGTGCCGAGAGCGCTTTTGTGAGTTTGTTGGGGTATTTGCCGGCGAGCTGTATGAACTCGAAGCCGACGCCCATAATAAGCGGAAGTATGAGAAGCTTGACGGCAACCCAGCGCCAGGTGCTTTTGAGAATGAAATCGGGCAAGACAAGTGCGAACACCGATGAAATGATGATGCTGATTATGATTGAAAGGAAGATGAAGCTTGTGCCGCAGCGGGGATGGAACCTGCCCTGTTTGCGGACATTCTCAACTGTAAGGTCGAGACCTGCCTCAAAGCAGAAAATCGATTTGTGCTCCGCTCCGTGATACATATAGACGCGGTGTATCTCTTTCATCTTTGAGACTATAACCATATAGACGACGAATATGACTATGCGGATAAAGCCCTCGAAGAGTGTTCTGAATTTGAGGATGCCGCCGTCGAACAATCTCTCATTGACAAAGGTGAACGCCTTTGAGGGAGCATACATAAACAGCAGGAAGGAAATGCCGAGACTGAGAACCATTGACACTATGCCGATTATGTTCATCATTTTGGGACCGAAGTGCTCGCTTAGCCATTTGTCGATTTTTGAGTCGCTTTCATCTGCGGAGAGGTCGTCGAGACTTGTTTTTTCGGCGGACTCCATAAGGCAGTTGTAGCCGAAAATCATAGATTCGATGAAAGAGACGATGCCTCTGATAAGCGGGATATTGAAGAACTTGTATTTTTTGCGGATTGAAACGAACTTCTTCATTTCAACATCTATTGAACCGTCGGGAAGACGCAGAGCCATTGCGGAGCCCTGAGGACCGCGCATCATTATGCCCTCCATAAGCGCCTGACCGCCGACGGCGACATATTCTTTTTTGTTTTTTTGTTTATTGCTCATCTGTTATAACCTCGTCATCCGGTATTTCATCAACCGGAAGTTCTATTGTTACTGTTGTGCCCTCGCCGAGGATGCTGTCAATACTGAACTCACCCTTGTGGAGCCGGACTATTTCATCGACAACCGCAAGACCTATGCCCGAACCGCGCACGGTTGAGTCGGCTTTGTAAAATTTCTCTTTGACCTTGGGGAGGTCGTCGGGTGAAATTCCCCTGCCGTTGTCGGTAAATGTGATAATGAGTGTTCTGGGTTTTCTGACTTCCGCCGTAACGGAAACCCTGCCGCCCTGGTGATTGTATTTGATGGCGTTGTCGAGGATGTTGACAAAGACCTGTTTTATTCTTGATGCGTCGGCACTGGCGGGGACGGGAATTGAGGGGACGTTGTAAGTAAGCTCAATTCCTTCTCTGACCGCACGCTCTCTGAACGCGAAGACCGTTTCATCGAGCTCGGCGAGAACGTCTATTTTTTCGATATTCAGACTCATCCGCCCGTTGCTCATACGGGAGAAGTCGAGGAGTTCCTCAACCATTCCGTTTAACCTGCCGGTTTCATCGAGGATGACCTCCATGCCGCGGCGGCTTGTGACGGGGTCGGTAGCTCCAATCTGAAGGAGGGTTTCGCCCCAGCCTCTGATTGCGGTAAGCGGGGTGCGGAGCTCGTGGGAGACGGTTGAGATGAAATCGTTTTTCATTTTATCCGCCGATTCGAGTTCGGTTGCCATATCGTTAATCTTTTCGCAGAGCATTCCTATTTCGTCATCGTCATTGAACTGCTCCACTCTGGCGTCGAGGTCGCCGCCGGCTATTCTCTCGGCTATTGAGCAGACGTTCCTTACGGGACCGATGACGGTTTTGAAATAGAAGCGGGTGGAGACGAAAATGATGAGCCCGAGAAAAACTATACAGAATAAAACGACTATTACGGAGATATTGATTAACTGAAGGTCAACGTCTTTGAGTGAAATCATAAGACGGACCGCACCTGCATATTCGCCGCCCGAGGAGGAAATCATAGCGGTCTGAGCCATCATCTTTTCGCCCAGAGGGGTTCTGCCTATCCAGAGCGCTTCACCGTCGGAGGAGTTGGCGGCGATATTATAATCCGGCATTTCGGTCTGCTCGATTTCAAAACCGCTTGATGAAATGATGACCTTGCCAGCCCTGTCGATTACCCACGCCTCCATTTTGTCGGCGCCGGTGAAATTCTCAATGAACTCGCGCGCGCTCTGATTGAAGTTTTCGGGCGTTTCGATATCGCGAAGTGAAAAATAGGAGGAGATGAGGTTGCCGGAATATGACGAAAGGGTTGTTTCAACGCTGCGGTAATATGAGCGGTAGATTGTTGCTATGAAAACAGTGCCGATGACTACCATAAGAACGGAAATAATCGAAATAACCTCGAAGAACCATTTTTTTGATATTCCTTTCACTGCTTTCACCGCCCTTTCGCCGTGTATTAAATAATCAGACTACCCACTTGTAGCCGATGCCCCAGATTGTGATGAGGTTTTTGGGGTTTGACGGCTCGTCCTCGACCTTTATGCGAAGGCGTCTGATGTTGACATCGACTATTTTTTCTTCACCGAAGTATTCGCTGCCCCAGACGTAGTTGAGAATATCCGTTCTGCTAAGCGCCGCTCCGGGGTTTGTGAAGAAGTATTCCATCATCTGGAATTCGACCTGGGTGAGTTCTATGAATGCGCCGCGCTTTGAGAGGGTTCTGTTGCGCAGGTTGAGTTTGAAATCGCCGAGTTCAATGACGCTCACGGGCTCTTTTGAAACGTTTGAAGGAGCGAGCATTGAGACTCTGCGGTAAACGGCATCCACCCTTGCGACAAGCTCAGACAGGGAGAACGGCTTTGTGATGTAGTCGTCGGCGCCCATCATAAGGCCGGAGACCTTATCCATCTCCTGCGTTCTTGCGGTGAGAAGGATTATGCCGATGTTGCCGTTTTTGGCACGGAGCTGTTTGCAGACCTCGAGCCCGTCGACGTTGGGCATCATAATATCGAGCACGGCTACGTCGAAATCGCCGTTTTCGGCTTCATACTCTTCAAGTGCCTGAGCGCCGTCGCACGCTTCGGTAACTTCATAGCCGCTTCTGCGAAGGTTGATAACGACAAATTCTCTTATTGCCTGTTCGTCTTCAGCGACGAGAACCTTTTTCATAACTGTTCCACTCTTTCTCAATAATTAAACGGTGAAAATCTTTCGGCTATTTTTTCACCTGTCATTCCGTAATTGACACCCGCTGCCGAAATGTATGCGCAGACGAAATAATCGTCAGTCTGCATAAGCACGGTGTAGCTTTCTGCCATTTCATCGCTCCAGCTTTCGGTATCGATTATGAGGAGCGAGAACAAATCGGTGAATCCCCCGCCCTCGTCAATCGACCTGAAAATCCAGCACTTGTCGTTCTGAGCGTCAACGTTGATTCTCTCAAAAGAGTCTTTGTCGAGTCTGAGGATGAATCCGCCTGTTGTGCTGATAAGCGAGTTCTCTACCGTAATGAGATTTACGCCGTCTGAGGCGATCTTTTTCCATTCAGTCTGGTAAAAGCTTGAAGATACAAGAAGGTCGCTGCCCTGAGGCGGCTCGCTGAGAGCTGTCTGGACGGGGATGTCTATTGCGCCGTCATTGTCGATATCCATACTGGGTATCGGTTCAAAACGCAGGGTTGCCGTATTTGTAAGCGTGACCTCGTCAACGAAGGGGTTGACGAGCTCGGAGGTCTGCGCATTCCAGTAAACAAGCTCGGTTATCATCAGCATTTCGCCTTTGAGGGCGTCTATATAAAAACGCAGAGGCGACTGCTCGTCAATTTTTTCATTTTTGACGGAGACGTAGCTGCTGACATTGCCGTCGAGCTTTGCGCTGCCGGTGAGATTCATTTTGCCGCCCGAATATTTAAAGAGGTTGGCTGAATTCTGCGTGCCCGTTACAGTTGAAGTCTGGTTGACAAGCAAAATCTCCGTCTCGCCGTCGGAATCGGCATCGCCCCAGCTCATTGCCGAATAAGCTTCGTTCATTATCTCCTGATAGCTGTGCCTGTCGGAATTTCTGCGGTAAACCGAAAGGGCTTTTGCCGTTGAGGAGCCGACACGCCAGCCGGTGAATATCTCTTTGACTCCGTCGCCTTCAATGTCGATGAAGCTGACGCTGTCAACCGCAGTGCCCGAGCCGCTGAAGTCGGAGACACTTTTCCATTCGCCGTCGATTCTTTCAAGCAGATTCAGGCGGACCGTGCCCTGACCGCTTTTTAGGCGGTAAAAAACGAGTGCCTCTTCAATGCGGTCGCCGTCAACATCTTCAACTATGACGGCCGATTTGTAATCGCCGCCGAGCGGCGTGCAGTAAACCGTGCTCTCACCGGCGGCGAGGGTGAATGCGGTGAGAAGGTCTTCATCGGTGTTTGAAAAGACAGGCGGCTTCATAAGATAGTCGGTTGACTTGAAAGGTGAGAAGCTGCAGGCGCTGAAAAGAACGCAGACCAGTGAAATGACGAGCGTTAATGAAACAAATCTTTTCAAGTTATGCACCTTCTTCCCCATAATATTCGGCTTATTATAGCACAAGATTTTATTATTATCAATAATTTTAATAAATAATTTATATATTATTAAAAGACAAAAAAAGAAAAGCGGCTGAAAATCAGCCGCATAATTCTTATTCACAATTAAAGAAGCGTGACCTTGGTTGAATAGCTGCCGTAAACCCAGCAGTCCTCGGAGTCATTGAGTGTGATTGCGAGCGGGATGTCGGTGACCTCGTTTGCGTTTCTGACGGATGAAAGATCCGCTTTGACGGTGAACGAGGAGGTGTCGATTTTATCAAGCGAAGCGGCGGGGCCTATAACCGTAACGGTGACGGTATTCTGCCCGAGGAACGGCGAGGAGCCGTCGGGAGCCCCTTCAAACACAACAGACGAGAGAGGAATTTCAATCTCTTTCTTTTCAACCGCTCCGGGGTTTACTCTGACGACGAACTGCTTGACACTGTCATCTATCAGCACGGCGGACTCGGAATCAAAGGTGAATTTAAACTCCGTCTCCTGCGAATTGATTTCGGAGAAATCTATTGTGCCGACGGGAATTGTGCCGTTGAGACCTTCTATTCTGCTCTCGGCAACGCCGAAAACGGCGCTTGAGGGAGAAACGGAATAGTTGAGGCGGTCGGCAATATATCTTGCGGGCGAGTTGACAAACTCAACGCCCGTGTTGAGTGTGACTCTTCTGTAAACGGGAACGGTTGCGGTGACCTCGGTCTGATTGGTGCGGTAGGTGAGATACTGAAGCTCGGAATCCGAAGCGTTATAAGCGGAGAGAGCGCATCTGATTGTTTCGGTTGCGGTGAGCGGCTCGTCAATATTCACGGTTGCATTGACGCCGACAATTTTGTCAATTTCGGTTTCGGGACCGGTTATTTTTACGGTTGACTCGGAGAGGGAGATTTCGCCCGCATAGTAGCCGTCGGGAACCACGCCTCTGGGAGCAATGACGTTGCGGTCGATTTCAAACTCCTTTGTTTTTTCGACATCGAAATAGACATCTATGACCTCGATTGAGAGGGAGGTGATTTCAAAATCCACCCTGTTGGTGGCGTTTGAAGCGACAAGCTGAAGGGTGTATTTGCCTGCGGAATTGACGAAGGCGGTGTTTGCGCGCACCTCGACATCCTGTGCGCTCAGAGCCATTTTGGAGACGTTGTATCTTTTGCCTCTGACGGTGACGTCAACTGTGTAGTCGGAATCGCCGAATGCCTTGAGACCGTAAGATTTCATTGCCTGTGAGAGTTCGATTTTTACGGGAACATCATCAATGACGCGCTCATCTTCCGGGGCGAAGACTATGGCGACGCCCAGCCAGATGACGAAGGCGGTGAGAAGCGAGAAAACGGCAAGGAATTTATTGTTGAAGAACAGTTTTGATATTGAAAATTTTCTCTTTTTCATTATTTGTTCCCCTTGAATATTTTTTTGATTTTATGAATACCCTTGGTGTTTTCCTGGCCTGTTTTATCAACTTCAAAGAACTCAAAAAGCCGTGTGCGAAGCGAGGCCTCATCAAAGCCGCGCTCGATGTTGCCCTTGTAGCAGATTGAAATTGTTCCGGTTTCTTCGGAGGTAATGATGGCGACGGCATCGCTCTGCTCCGTAACGCCGATTGCGGCGCGGTGTCGCATACCGAGTTCGCTTGATATATCGGGGTTATCGGTAAGAGGAAGAACACAGCCGGCGGCGTAAAGTTTGGCGTCGCGCACTATTGCCGCACCGTCGTGAAGAGGAGAGTTGGGGAAGAAGATGTTGCCGAGGAGCTCGTGCGTGATTCTGGCATCGGTGATTTTGCCCGTTTCGATAATGTCGCCGAGCATTGTTTTATCTTCCATTATTATAATTGAGCCGGTTCTGGAGTTGCTCATTCTCTGGCACGCCTTGGCTATCTCGATAATCGCTTTTCTCGCTTCGCCGGTTTTTTCTTCATCCTGAGTAAAGAACAGGTCGAAAAAGCGCCATCCCCTGCCCATGTGCTCAATGGCGTGCCTTATTTCCGGCTGGAAGAGGACGATAAGAAGGATGAGGACGTCGGCAAACAGACGGCTGAAAATGAAGGAGGTTGCCTTCATGCCGATTATGTTCGCAACAAGATAGACGACGCCGACGGCAACAAGACCTTTTGCAAGCTGAAAAGCCCTTGTTTCGCGGATAAGTTTTATGCCCTGATAAAGAATGAACGCAACGAACAGAATGTCGATAACATCATACCAGTGGAACGATGAAATAACGGACAGGGTCTGCTGCGCCGCCGTAACGATGCTTTCAATGAAGTTCATAGAGCTGACTTCCTTTTTTCAGACTGAAGATTATTTTAACACAGGTTTGTATGTGGTGCAAACAATAATGCAATAATTAACAAAAAATTCAAATGATTATTCGATGAGGCAGACTGCGTGTGCGCTTATGCCCTCGCCCGAGCCGGTGAAACCGAGCCCTTCCTCTGTTGTTGCCTTGACGCTGACAAGGGACAGATCGATTTTGCAGGCGTCTGCGATATTACGGCGCATCTGCTCGATAAAAGGTCTGAGCTTCGGCGCCTGGGCGATGACGGTTGAGTCTATATTTACGAGGCGGAAACCGTTCTTTTCAAGATAATCAACGGTTTTTTTCAGAAGAACAAGACTGTCTGCGCCTTCAAATTCTGGCGATGTGTCGGGAAAGAGAACGCCGATGTCGCCCAAGGCGGCTGCCCCGAGCAGGGAATCGCAGACGGCGTGAAGAAGAACATCCGCATCGGAATGCCCGAGGAGACCTTTCTGATATTCTATTCTGACACCGCCGAGAATGAGCTCGCGCCCTTCGACAAGGCGGTGAACATCATAGCCGTGACCTATTCGCATTGATTCTCACCTTTTTTCATTGATTGAACCGCTTCACGCAGCCCCTGAGGAGTTGTGATGCAGTTGAGAATTTTAACGAGCTGATTTGAGGGCATCCTTGACGGAAGGCCGTAATATTCAAGCAGTTGCGCTCTTTTCAGGGCGCTGTCTTTTTTGCCGGAGAGCCCGAGCTCGTATAAATCTGTTTTTGTTATTTCTTCGCGGGCGCCGTCGGATTTTTCGCAGAGAACACCCGCCTTCTGGAGAGCGGAGACAATCACTTCTTCGCTCATACCCTCGACGCCGAGTGTGCCCTCTTTTGAGGGTTGGATTTTGCGTTTTTCTTTGCCGATGATGTCGGGAATATAGGCGTTGATGATATATTTTTTATCAACCGCTCCGCCGATAAAGGAACGGATGAGAAAGCCCGCCGAATCGCTGTCGGTAAGCACTACAAGACCTTTTTTTTCGGCAAGTTTGCGAAGCATTTTCTGGCGCTCTTTATCTTTGAAAATACCGAAGCCGTCGGTGGTTATAATCGGCGCGTCGATAAAGCGCGAAAGCTTTATTTTATCGTATTTGCCTTCTACGATAATCACTCTGTCAATCTTAATCATCTGCGTGCGTCACTTTCGGTTGCGGCAAGTTTTGTAAGAGTCTGTTCGAGAACAAGATTTTTGTCTGTTTCATAGCTTTTAAGCAGGTCATCGGCCTTTGCGAGAATCTCTATGCACTCGTAAATTGCGGGCAGGGAAAGACCTCTGCCGTCGCGCGAGGCGTTGTCGAGGCGGAATTCTTTTCGCTTGTAATCATAGTATTTTGCGGGTTCGCCTGCGTTTAAACCCGAGACGACAGCCGCCCTTGCGCGGTAAATGTCGAGATATGAAGCTATGAACGCTCCGAGGAGCATTGTGGGCTCCTCTTTCTGACGGATGAGGGTTTCGAGCTTTGCCATGGCGTTTTCAAACCTGCCGGAGTGGAGCAGGCGCATAACCTCGAACACCTTTGCTTCAAGCGATTTTGAACAGACGGTATCGACATCCGCCCTTGTGACCGTCCGCCCGAGAGCGTAGGCGCAGAGCTTCTCCATCTCGTTCTGAATTGTGTTGAGGTCGCTGCCGACACATTCGATGAGGTATTTTGCAACGCCGTATTCAAAGGGAACTCCCCTCTTTTTTGCGGCGTTCTCAATGGTTCTGACTATGTCTTCATTTTTCTTTTTTTCAAGCTTTGCGAGCGTTCCGTATTCGTCAAACAGATTTTTGATACTGTCCCATATTTTGGACGAAGGGTTTATTGAACGCATATAAAATATGAGCGCGCAGGTGTCGGGAATATTGACAACCATTTCGTTGAGCATTGACATTCCGCTCTCATCGAGAGTGTCGAGAGGCATATCTTCAACAAGCACGCAGGTATTGTCGCTCATCATCGGCATTGCCTCGACGCTGTCATAGACATCGCCCAGTGTTGCCTCTTTGCCGTCGAATTTATGAAAATTGAACTCGGCGAAATCATCGTCAACGACAGCCGAGACGATTTTGCCGACATATATTTTTTTGAGATAATCTTCATCGCCGTATATGAAATATGCGCCCAGCGGTGAGGTTCTGATTTTTTCTTTGAGCTTCTGCTCGCCGATTGCTGCCATAAAACCACCTTTTGATTACTGTCTGCTGAATTTGAATTGTGAGTCGGGAGAGACGGACACGGTAACGCTCCCCTGACCTGCGGTTGCGGCGCAGAGAGTGCCGCCGTAATTTATGCTGTTCTGAATATCGATTGTGTCATTAAAGCCGGAAATGATTATGCCTTTATATGCTGATATATCTGCCTTTTCAGCCGTTTCTTTTTTGCAGATGAGGAAATCGCCCTGCGGGATTTCACCGTTTGAATCATAGACGACAACAGCCTTTCTGCCGCCCGATTCTATAAGAGCGTAGCAGGCGTTTTCGTTATTGACACAGGTTATGCGGCAGTCGTCGCAGGGACGCATTGTGAAGCTGTCGCCGAACTCCGCTATCTGTGAAGACAACGCAAGAGGTTCGGAATAATCGGGAAGCGAGCTGCAGGCAAAGACATCTGCCCGAACGCAGGAGAGCACCTCGTGAACCGCACCCGCTTCACGGTAATTATTGCGGGGAACGACAAGAAGATTCAGTTTGCTTATATGCCTTTTTTCAAGCTCGCTGCAGGTGTTTTTTGAGGTTGAATAATAGTCCGCTCCCGCGCCTATCAATGCGGAAGTATCGCCCTTTGAAACAAGGACGCACAGTGCGTTTTTATTGTCAATGACGGTTATTTCGGTGATGTCGGAATAAAAGACATCCGAAACAACAAGCATTGAAACAAACGTTGCCGTAATAACAAGGGTTGTTATGACGGCTGTTTTTTTGCCTTTTGAAGCAAAGAAGAGAGCTGTGGCGGCGATAAGCATTGCTCCGCCGAGCCAGATATATGCAAGATTCTGTCGCGGATAAAAGTCAAGAAAACGGAACTGCGACAAAAATCCGACTGCCGAATTTATATATTTCGCGCACACCGAGCACAGAAGCCCCGCCGGATATTTAAGAACCGAAAGAGGACCGAGAAACGGCAGAACAGCCGTTACGCCTGCGGAAATCATACAAACAGAAACGACGGGAATAATTATCAGATTGCCGGCAAACGACATAAGATTAATCTCGCCGAAGGTGACAATCATTACCGGCAGAGTCATGACCGATGCGCACAGGCAGGTTGCAATAATCATCAGGAAATACCTGATTATTCGCGAAGGGAATGCGGGGATGTTTTTCAGTTTTTCTTTTATTTTTTCGCTGAATCCGGGCATAAAAAGGAGTATGCCGAGAGTTGCGAGAAATGAGAGCTGAAAGCCGGCATCTGCGGCGGCAAAGGGGTTGCGGCACAGGATGATTACAGCCGCTATGCCGAGCGAATTTATGCTGTCGCCACGCCGGTAAAAGGTTGAGCCGAGCAGAACGCAAAGGAGCATTATGCCCGCACGCACAACCGAAAAGGTAAAGCCGGTGAAGGCGACATAGACGAGCACGAAGGCGGATGCGATTATTCCGCGCAGACGTCTTTTTATTCTTGCGGCAGAGAGCAGCTTCATTATAAAAAGTGCCCAGATTGAAAGGTGCAGACCCGAAACGCATATAATATGAGCAACTCCCGCCGACCTGAAAGAGGAATAAAGAGAGTCTGAAAATTCATCTGTTCTTCCGAAAAGAAGAGCGCATGCGACTGTTGCGTTTTCGCCCGGAACCACCTGTTTAAGATTGGTTTTAAGCTTTTCGCGAAGCAGACAGATTCTGTAGGAGAGAGGAAGTTTTTGAGAGACGGGTTTTATTACGGTTAAAACGCCGCTGTTTTCTTCGGGATATGCTCCTATAAGGGTTTTTGAAGTGTTGATTTTAATAAGCCGCGAGGTGCGGTTTTTTGCGTAAATATGAAATGTTCCCGAAATTCTGTCGGCGGGAACGGCGTCAATTTTTTCGTTTAAAACGAGGGTGACGCCGTAGCTGCAGTTTTCGCCGTCGAGCGTTTCGATTTCGGCTTCATAATACCATTTCTCATAGCGGTTTGTTCCCGAATCTTTAAGGGCGGCGGTTATGTCGGCTGTTCTGCCGTCGAGCGAAACGCAGGGCAGATACTGCGTGCCGTAGGTGAACGCAAAGAGAAGGCAGGCGACAAGCCCTGCCGCTGCCGCCGCGGGAAAAACACGCTGAGAACGGGTTTGCTTAATGATTAAAGTTATTAATAAAATGACTGCGAAAAGGAGCGTAAAAAGCATGCACAACCGGATGCCGGTGCAGCACAGCACCAGCAGAACTGTAAACATGGTGAAGCCCGTAACGGCAAACGGTCTTGGCATAACGCTACCCTTTTAATAATGTTTTATTTATAAATAAGGGGGAGTTTTTCGAGAAAGGTGATGTCTGTTCTGTCTGCTGCGGCGCCTTCGGCGAAGACGGCGCATTTTGCGACAACATCGGCATCAAATCTTGCGACGAGCGCTTCAACCGCTCTTAGTGATTCGCCCGTGCTGATGACGTCATCGACAATGACTATCTTTTTGTTTCTGAGCTGCTCGCCCTCGACACTGTCCATAATGAGCGTCTGGACGGCATCGGTGGTGATTGAACGCACCTCGACGGAGACCGGATCTCTCATATAGAGCTTTGCTCTTTTGCGGGCTACGAAATACTTTTTGCCCGACTGCCTTGACATCTCATAGGCGAGAGGGATGCTCTTTGCCTCGGGAGTTACGATGTAATCGAAATCGGGGCATTTTTTGAGAAGCTCTTCAGCCGCGCGGATTGTCAGTTCAACATCGCCGAAAATGATAAAGCCGGCGATATCGATTTTATCGTTGAGGGGGCAGCGGATAAGTTCTCTCTCAAGCCCCGCTACCGTGGTTTTGTAATATTCAGCCATAACTGTATCTCCTTTGCTTTTAAGCTTCTCTGCCGAGTTTTCTGCCGCCGATAAGGTGGAAATGGATATGTTTGACCGTCTGACCCGCATTGTCGCCTGTGTTGGCAACGACACGGAAGCCGTCGGTCAGGCCAAGTTCGACGGCGAGCTTTGCCGCAACTTCAAAGACGTGGGCTATATAGGCGCTGTTTGTTTCATCAACGCCGAGAACAGACTCGATATGAATTTTGGGAACTATGAGAACGTGAACGGGCGCCTGGGGCTCGAGATCGTAAAACGCCACTACCTTTTCATCTTCATAGACCTTTTTTGAGGGGATTTCGCCGGAAATGATTTTACAGAATACACAATCCATATTAATTCTCCTTTATTTAATCATGCCTTCAACGATGCCCTTGACCGCCTGCATTGCGGAAGAAACACCGTCAACGTTCTTTGTGCCCGCCATTGCGCTGTCGGGCTTTCCGCCGCCGGAACCGCCTGCAAGTTTTGCGACCTCGCGCACGATATTGCCGGCGTGGGCGCCTTTTGCGACTGCCTGTGCTCCGCAGGCGCAGGCGAAGTTTGCACCCGTTTTTTCTGCGTTTATGCAGGAGATGACGGCAACGCAAAGGGGCTCTTCTTTGAATTTGTCGCACATTGAGCGAAGCTCGTCGGGACGAACACCGTCAACACAGGCGCTGATAAGGCGGACTCCGTTGACATCAACGGCGTTGCTGCCCAGATCTCCTGTTTTGAGCGATGAAAGCTCGGCGCGCAGGTCGGCTATCTCTTTATCTTTTGCCTTTGATTCCGCCATAACCGCCTGGGCTCTGTTTTCTATATCGGAAAGGTTTGCCGTTTTGAGCGAAGCGGCTACGTTCCTGATTGTTGAGAGGTTATCTTCGATGAAGCCGAGGACTCCGAAGCCGGTTACGCCCTGAATACGGCGGACGCCTGCCGCGACGGAGGTTTCGGAAATAATCTTGAACAAACCGAGGTTACCTGTTGAGGAAACGTGAGTGCCGCCGCAGAGCTCGGTTGAGAACTCCCCTGCCTTGACGACTCTGACGACATCGCCGTATTTTTCGCCGAAGAGCGCCATTGCGCCTGCTTTTTTGGCTTCTTCAATGGGCATTTCTCTGACGGTTACATCGAGGGAGGAAAGAATTATCTCATTGACGCGGTTTTCTACCTTTTTGATTTCTTCGCTTGTAAGCGCAGAAAAGTGGGTAAAGTCGAAACGGACTTCGTCCTCGTTTACGAGCTGACCCGCCTGCTCGACGTGTGTGCCGAGAATTTCGCGAAGAGCCGCCTGGAGAAGGTGTGCCGCAGTGTGGTTGCGGGCTATTGCCCTGCGCCTGTCCGCATCAATTGAAGCGGTTGCTTTTTCGCCTATGTTGACACTCTCGCCCTCTTTGATTCTTCCGGCGTGGAGGATAACTCCGCCGGGAGTTTTGAGCGTTTCGCTGACCTCAAAGACGGCATTTGCTGTTCTGATAACACCGGTGTCGCCGACCTGACCGCCGCTCTCACCGTAGAAGGGAGTTGAAGAGAGAACAATGACGGCGTCGCTGTCTGCGGATGCGAAATCCGCCCTTTCGCCGTCAACGAGAACCGCTTTGATTTCGGAATCGCATTCGAAGGATTCATAACCTCTGAAGTCGGTGGCGGCTATGTCGGAGACGGGTGCTGATTTGCCTTTCCACGCCTCTGCGCCGGCATCTTTTCTTGCCGCGCGCGCCGCCGCTCTGCTCTCGGCGGAAATGCGGTTGAATTCCTCTTCATCAACGGTCATTGAGCGTTCTGCGAGAATCTCTTTTGTGAGGTCAATCGGGAAACCGAAGGTGTCCTGCAGGCGGAAGGCATCCGCTCCGCTGAGGACGCCGCTTGTGTTGTTTGCAATAACGTTTTCGAGCTGAATAAGACCGGTATCTATTGTTTTGTTGAAGCTTTCTTCCTCTGATTTTATAACCTTGACGATGAGGTCGTGCTTTTCGACAAGGTTGGGATAGGCGTTTGCATTCTCTCTGATTACCGTTTCGCAGACTTTATAAAGGAAGGTGCCGTCGATGCCGAGAAGTCTGCCGTGCCTTGCCGCTCTTCTGAGAAGGCGGCGCAGAACATAGCCCCTGCCCTCATTTGAAGGCATAACGCCGTCGCCTATCATAAAGGTTGTGCTTCTGATATGGTCGGTTATTACGCGCAGGGAAATGTCGCTTTTGGGGTCTTTATGGTATTCGACGCCTGCTATGTCGATTATGTGCTTCATAATATTCGCAACGGTGTCAACCTCGAAAAGGTTGTCAACGCCCTGCATGACGCAGGCAAGTCTTTCAAGACCCATACCCGTGTCAATGTTGCAGTTTTTGAGCTTTGTGTAGTTGCCGTTGCCGTCGTTTTCGAACTGTGTGAAAACGAGGTTCCAGACCTCTACATAGCGGTCGCATTCGCAGCCGACCTTGCAGTCGGGTTTGCCGCAGCCGAATTTTTCGCCGCGGTCGAAATAGATTTCGGAACAGGGACCGCAGGGACCTGCTCCGTGCTCCCAGAAATTGTCTTCCTTGCCGAAGCGGACCATGTGGTCGGGTGATACGCCGATTTCTTTTGTCCAGATGTCATACGCCTCGTCGTCATCGAGATAGACGCTGATATAAAGCTTTTCGGGGGGCATTTCGAGAACCTTTGTAAAGAACTCCCAAGCCCACGGAATTGCCTCGCGTTTGAAGTAATCGCCGAACGAGAAGTTGCCGAGCATCTCAAAATATGTGCCGTGGCGGGCGGTGATGCCTACCCTTTCGATGTCGGGTGTTCTTATACATTTCTGGCAGGTGGTAACCCTTTTTCTCGGAGGGGTGAGTTCGCCCGTGAAATACTTTTTGAGGGGCGCCATGCCTGCGTTTATAAGCAGGAGACTTTTGTCACCCTGGGGAATAAGTGAGAAACTGGGCAGTCTGAGATGCCCTTTTGACTCGAAAAATTCGAGGTATTTTTCTCTTAATTCATTAAGTCCTGTCCATTGCATTTTAATCAGCTCCTTTGAAATTGCTGTTATTTGATGATTATTTTTGTGCCTGTATTTAACAAAAGGTGCACCTGCACAACAGTATGGGACGGATTGCTCCGCGGTACCACCCAAATTGCGCAAATGCACCACTCTTATTCGTTAACGCCTGATACGCCGTATTCATCACACGGAAACTCGGAGACGGCTGATATTACCGGAGGTCTGCGGACTTTTCAGCTGCCGCCCGCTCTCTGTAAAACACGGCAATAAATCTTCTCTTCACAGTTTATGCTGTATGAAATTGTTGCTTGTTGAATTAAACCTCGTCGAGGTATGCTGCGCTCAGCCAGCCGTAGCCGCCGTTATATTCGATGCAGACCCAGGTTCTGCCGTTGTCGGCCGTGCCGGTGGCAACCGCCTTGACGGTTTCGCCCGCGGTGATTGTTCCCATAAGGGTTTCATCACCTGTTGCGGCGATTTCGGTTCTGACGTTGATGTCGCGCAGTGCCTCATACTCGGTGTCGATTGCATCATAGTCGCGAAGGATGACGTCGAGGTCTGTGGAAACGGGTTTGACAGCAGCCGTGTTGGCGTCGTAAGTGTCAACCGCATTGCCTACGAGGATGACGCCCCATTTATTGTTCTTCTGGGCGATGTAAACGCCGTTGTCACCCTGAAGGATTTTTGCGTAATCGAAGCCGACGACTGTTGTGCCGTTGAGGTCGATGACACCCATTTTGCCGCCCTTTTTGACGGCTACCATACCGTTTTCAACTGCGAGGCAGTAGTCAACCTTCTGGTATTCGCTGTTTTCGAGACCGTCGTTGACGGTTTCATAGAGGCATTCGATGACGAGCTTGCCGCTCTCCTGCGAAATGTAGCCCCATTTGCCGGACTCGGCATCTCTGACAGCCGCGTAGCCGTTGTGGAAACGGTCCTGTTCGCTGTATTTTTTGGAGTCGAGCTCGTCGCCTTCAATCTGGTGGCTTGTGTGCGGAACGGAGCTTATCTCAAACGTGGACATATTGACCTCATACTGGTCGCCGCCCGCTTCTATCTGGACAACATAGTGATAGCTGTTGCGCTCTTTGTAATCTCTGCCGTATGAGCAGCGCTCAAAGGCGTAATACTGGGGTGCTATTACAACCTCGCCCTTGTAATTCATAAGACCCCATTTGCCTGTTTCGGCATCCTGGATTTTGCAGCAGGTCTCATTGAAATATTCAATGGCGGAATACTTTGTGAATTCCTGAACCTCGCGCCACTCCTGTTTGACGGTGTCAGCCGCCGCAACGGTTTCGGCGGGTGCCGTTGTCTGCTCGCCGCCTCCTGATTTGCCACGCCTTGCAATACCGATTACCGCGGCTATGACGAGGATGAGAAGAATGGCAGCTATTACGATGAAGAGTTTTGTTTTGTTCTTCTCCTGACTGCTCTGCTTTTTCTCCGCAACAGGGATTTCCTGCTGTGCGGGTTCATCGGCTTCGTCAAGGTCGATGGGGTTTGAAATGTATATGCCTTCACCGATGGGGTCGTCGTTCTCTTCTGTTTTTGCAACGCCGTCGCCGGTGATTTCGCTTATTGACTGATTGATTTCTTTAAGAAGGTCTGCGCCCGTGATTGCCGCGGAGGGCTTTACGCCGTCTTCGATAATCTGTGTTACGGGCTCTGACGACTCTTCAACCTGCTCCGACTCTGCTTCTGGCTCTTCTGACGGTTCTTCATCTGCCTGCGCCTCGGGTGCCGTCTTTTCGGCGGGCTGTGAGTCGGGGTAAACCGTAACTTCATCAAGCGGATTCTCGTTTGAGTGGAAGCGGTCTATGGCGAAAATGAACGCCTGTCTGACAAGGTCGTTGTCGATTTTGACATCTGCGCAGGAGCGCATAAAAATCTTGGTGAGAACGGGGAGAGTGTCTTCGGAGAGGGTGACATCACCGAGATTGAGGGGCTCTGCAATACCTTCTTTTGCCTTCGAAAGAAGGTAATCGACGGTGCTGGGGGAAACATTTAAGAATTTTGCAATAAAGTCAACCGGCATGCCAACGCAGTAGTAAAGGACTGCCACGGTGCGCTGCTCTGCGGGAAGATATGCGACATAATCTTCAACCCTGCGGCAGAGTGAATCGTCATCAAGCACCGACGCAGGAAGAAACTCCGAAGCGGTTGACTCCGCATCTCCGTCAACATCGCCGAAAGAGAAATTCATTGTTGATTTGTAAACGGCCGCCATCTTCTGTTTGAGCCAGGATTCAAACGCCTCCGGCCTTTTGAGTTTGCCTATACTGCAGAATGCGGCGGCGTAGCCTTTTTTGAGGACTTCTTCCGCACGCTCATTGTCTGCTGTGAGCTTGAGGCAGAGGTAATAGGAATTTTTAAGAGTGCGGGAATACAGCTTCGCAAACGCGTCTTCGTTGCCCTGCTGAGCGTCCAACACATACGAAACAAGGTTTTCATTTAACATTGTGTTCCACTTCCTGTCTTTTGATTTTATTCCTGTTACAATTATCCATTTTAAAAATTATTATTGCTATATTACTATATATATAGAAAAATGTCAAGTAAAGGCAAAAACCTTACCACAACATTTTGTTGTTTTTTGACAAATTGACAACTACCGCTTGATTTGAAGCGGCGTATTGTGGTATTATTTTTTTACAAAAGAGGTGTTTGAAAATGGAATTCCTTTATGATATGCACGTTCACACGGAGGAGTCGAGCTCGTGCGCCCACGTGCCGGCAAAGGACGTTGTCAAAAGATATAAAAGTCTCGGCTATGCGGGGATTGTTATAACCGACCACATGTCGGAATACAAAATGAAGCGGGCAAAATGCGAAACCATTGAAGAGAAGGCGGAATACTTCCTCAGGGGATACAGGGAAGCAAAAAAATATGAGGATGAGAATTTCAATGTCATTCTCGGTATGGAGCTGAGCTTTCTTGACTACAACGGCGATTTTCTCGTTTACGGATTTGACGAGGATTTTATGCTGAAATATCACTTTGACCAATTCAACTCACTGGAGGATTTCAGAGAAATTGCAGATGAGAACAATCTTTTTGTTTTTCAGGCGCACCCGTTCAGATTCAATATGACGGTTCAGAACCCGGAGCTGCTTGACGGCATGGAGGTTTACAACGGCCACCCCGGGCACAATTCAAACAACGACATTGCAATGCTCTGGGCGGAGAAATATAACCTGAGGAAGAGCTCGGGCTCCGATTTTCACGGAGACAAGGGAAATATGGCGCCCGGCGGAATATATTTCGGCAGACGGATAACCGACGCGAAGATGCTTAAAGAAGAGCTTGAAAAAGGCGGTTACAGACTTAAAACGGAATAATAGCGACAGACAAAAACGGCTCACCAGACGTGAGCCGTTTGTTATTGTATTTTTATTTTTTAAGCGCCTTTGCGATAAGTCCGGCAGCGGAGAAAGCGACAGCGGCGGTGCCTGCAATCAGGGCGCATTTTTGCGGGATTCTGTCATCAGCATCCCAGACATATCTGAGCTTTGCCTTCGGGGACGTGCCGCAGAGGTCTTCGTAGTGAAGCATATATGTTTCAAACTCGCCGGGCTTGTTCTCATCAAGGATGAAGACGCGCACTCCCCTCTGATTGCTGCCGTAGCAGCGGAAGGAGGCGGCTGACGTCTGGATGATTTTAACGCCGTCAACCTCGCCTTCAAAGCAGTTGGAATGGTCGTGACCGCTGACTATTGCCATAACGTCGCCGTTTGCCTTTACGCACTCAAAAAGACCGTTGTCGGTTGTGCAGAGACTGAGCGGCTCGCCGAGAGCCCCCTGCGCCCTGCCGGGTATTAAACGCATATAAGTTCCGTCTTTGAAGCGGACTGCGCCCGCATCTGTTTTTTTGCAGGTTTCAACGAGCTCACTTTGGACGGGCAGAGGAATATGAAGGAACATAAGCGACGGGAGTTTTTTGCCGTATTGTGTTTCGAGCTCCTTCTGCGTTTTGTTATACCAGTCAACTGTTTCCTCTTTTATTTCGGCGAAGCCCCTGCCCTGGACCTTATCTGTCCACGCACTGTCGAGCATCCAGATATTGAAAAGGGCTTCTTCGCCGTCGTGAGAGAGAACGGGGATGTTATAGGTGTCGCAGTCAACGCTGACATTGTCGGTATTCATGGGCAGGCACATTCTGTATTGCCTGTAGATTTCAATCTGCTCCTGTTTTGTTATGCCGTTCATATCGTCGTGGTTGCCGTAAATCATGGCAAACGGAATGCCTCTGTTTTCGAGCGGAGCGAGGATGTGGGCAAGGGACAGCTCCATTCTTTCATATTCCGCCTGCCAGCCCTCCGCCACCTTGCGGTTGCCGATGCGGGCATCAAGGAGGTGGTTGCCGAGAATATTGTCGCCCGTGAAGAGGACTAAATCGGGCTTTACGCTGTCGTAGGCGGCGTCAAGCATTTTAACCATTGCGGGGCGCACATGGACCATATCCTGCGGGTCGGACACCTGCATAATCACAAGTTTGCCGTTTTCGTTGAATCTGATTGTATTTGAAGATTTCACTGTTCTGCCTTTCTTTATTGCTTTAATTATATTTTTCTGCTATTATAAAGTTGCGTTCGGAGGAATTGAAATGAAACAATCTGTAATAAAAATATTTGCAGCCGTATTTTCCGCCGCCCTTGTTTTATCATCCTGCTCACGCGCGGCGCAGGGTGTGGAAATAAAGGACAAAAGCGTTTCGGGCGCAATCAGAGCGGGCGGTTCGACGGCGGTTTACACTTATGAGGTTTACTACCCGGAAATAAAAATACCGGGAAATAAAGACGCTGCGAAAAAAATCAACGCAGCTGTTTATGACGAGGTGCGGAAAATTGCCGAACCGGAGTTTGACTATGCCGCTGAGTATGAAGAATACATTGCGCGCGGGGCGCAGTATGTGAGCGGAGCGTCATATTCGGAATCTTTTGAAAAGACCCGCTGCGACGATGAAATAATAAGTTTTGAAATATCTCTCTACCGCCACGAGGCGTGCGCCGTGCGTGACACGGAGGAGACAAAGGGAATGACGTTTTCGCTTAAAACGGGAAACACCGTCAGCGTTTACGACATAGCCGCCGACGGTGACAGATTCCGAGAGAAATTATCTGAGCAGACGGAAAAACAACTTTCAGCACTCGGAAAAGAAAAAGGAACCGGAGACATCTCGCTTGAGGATGCGTTCGCACTGATTGACAGTAACGCCTTTGAGTGGTATGTAACGGACGAGGCGCTTTGTATTCTTTTTGCCCCGGGCGACGCCGCTCCGATAATGCTCGGCACGCTTAAAGTTGAAATTCCGGTTGAAGAGGTTTTTAATCAGCCCTCGAACGGGAGCACGGCATCGGTGTCGGGAGTTTCATCATAAAGAAGACTCATAATGAAATCGGCAAGGTCGTTGACTCCGATTTTTTTGAGGAAGGGCTTTGCCACGGGATTGAGTCTTTTACCGAAGGCATACATCGCTTTGCCGTAGGGAGTTGTTCTGCCGTAAATCTCGTTGCCCGCCCAGATGTTGTTGATTGCCTCAATGAGGAAATCCTTGACAAGCACGTTCTCAATGCTGAAATCTATGCTGCTGCTTATAAAGAACATTCTGCCGAGCTTTTTAAATGTAAGATGGTTTATGAATTTGCCGATTTTCATAATCGGCATTTTGAATTTTTCGATGGAGCTGCGCTCAACGCTGAAGCCGCCTGCATAGCCGCAGAAGTCATCAAAATCTTTTTCCATAGAGTCAAAAATGCCGACGAGAAGCTGATTGAAGCGGTTTTTCATAAATGTCGCCGCATCAAGCCCGCCTTTATCCCAGTCGAAATCTTCGACGTGCTCGGTGGTGATATTCACGGCTTTGTCATCAATGACAACGCTGCGTATGGGAGCGGGATAGCCGCACAGCGCACCCGTATTTATATCATAGAGGCGGTTGCCCCTGGGTGTGACTATGCTGTCAATATTCTGGCAGTGGGTGTGACCCGTGAAAATATATCTGAGACCTGCATCCGCAAGCTCTGCGGATGTTTTTTCATACTCGCCGAGCATATCTCTCTGACTGACGAGAGGATAGGCGGGGAACGGAGGCAGAACGGGATGATGAGTCATTGCGAAAATGAACTGACCGTCCTGCTTTGCCTTTGCAAGCTGCTCTTTTATCCACTTCATTGTTTCGGCATAATAGCCGCAGAAGCTTCTGCCGTTGCCGTCATCATTGAGGCAGAGAAGGCGGTAGCCGTCAGCGAGCTGAACGACATAGCTCATTGAGCGTTTATCTTCCGCTATTGCCTCGCTGAAGCCGAAATCCTTATACATTTCACGCAGTTCTTCTCTGCGCACGACGCTGCCGTCGTCGTCGCCGATGGTGTTGCCGTCATCGTCAACGCCGCGAAGGCCGTAGTCGTGGGTTGCGGTTATGACATAGACTTTTTTGCCCTTTTCTTTGAGGGCGTAAAGCTTTTTGACCATCTCTTCGTGGTTGGGGCGCTCGCCGCTTTTGGTAAGGTCGCCGGCAATCAGGATGATGTCGGAATCCTCTTTTGCGGCAAGGATATCAAACGCCGAATCTATTATCGCCTCGGATTCATCGGTGCAGGTCTGGTCGATATGACCGCTGGGACCCATTCTGCGCACGCTCCAGAGGTGTGTGTCGGTAACAAGATAGAATTTAAGCATAAACTACTCCCGATTGAAAAGATTAAGCAAGGCGCGCCGGAAAACGCACCTTGCCGTATTGTTGATTATAAACCTGTTTTTTCTCTGATATAAGCTCTTGCGAGGCAGGCGTATTCATAGGGATTTGCCTTGGCGGGATCCTGCTCCGCTTCAACAACTACCCAGCCCTCGTAATCCGCTTTTGCGAGAATATCGAAAACGGGGGTGAAATCGAAATCGCCGTCTCCGGGCACCGTGAAGGCGCCTGCGCGGACGCAGTCAAGGAAGCTCCAGCCCTTTGCTTTGCCCTCGTCAATGACGTTCTGACGGATGCTCTTGAGGTGAACGTGTTTAACTCTGTTGACATATTTTTCAAGCACTGCAACGGCATCCTCGCCGGAGAATGCGAGATGACCGGTGTCGAAAAGAAGGTAAACGAGGTCGGGGTCGGTGATTTGCATAAGCTTGTCAATTTCTTCGGAGGTCTGCACGCCCGTGCCCATATGGTGGTGGATTGTGAAATACATACCCTTTTCTTTTGCGAGTCTGCCCATCTCGTTGAAGCCCTTTGCTATAAGAGCCCACTGCTCGTCTGTATAGACGGGCTTTTCGCCGAAGATGCTGACGGGCTTGCCCTGAATTGAGTTGCCCTGCTCGGATGCGCCGATTACCCTTGCGCCGAGAGCATAAAGGAAATCTCTGTGTTTGATGAACGCTTCGATTGTGGCGTCATAGCCCTCAGAGAGAAGAAGGGAGGAGAACCAGGCGTTGCAGATTCTCATACCTCTGACATCGAGCTTGTGCTTGAGTGTTTCGACATCCTTGGGGTATTTGTTGCCGATTTCGCTGCCTGTAAAGCCGCTGAGCGCCATTTCGCTGACGCACTGTTCAAATGTATTTTCCGCTCCCAGGTCGGGAAGGTCGTCGTTTGTCCAGGCGATGGGGGCTATTGCGAGACTGACTTTTTCTTTATTGAGCATTGTTGTTTCTCCTTGTTTACAAATGAATTAATAAAGTCTTGCTTTTTCGATATTCTCCTGCATCTCTTCGTATGCGAGGCGGACTCTTTCGCTCTCGGAAACCTCGGCAACGCCGACACGCCACCAGGCGTCATAACCGTCGCTCATGCTGCCGTGGGCGACTTTGATGTCGAAGAGAACGGGACCCTCCTGCTTTTTGGAATCCGCAAGAGCTTCGCGTAAATCTTTGATATTGTTGACTCTGTATGCCTTGCAGCCGTAGCCCTCGGCGATTTTTGCGTAATCGACGGGAACGATGGGACCGTCAAGCATACCCGTAACGGGGTTGCGCTCCTGGAACCTTGTGCCGAAGGTGTCGGTGCCCTGGTTGTTCTGGAGGTTCTCGATGCAGCCCCAGCCGGAATTGTCAAAGAGCATAACATTGATTTTGGCGTGCTCCATAACAGCTGTGTAAAGCTCGCTGTGAAGCATAAGGAAGGAGCCGTCGCCTACCATTGTGTAAACCTCTCTGTCGGGCTCGGCAAGCTTTACGCCGAGGGCGGCGCAGACTTCATAGCCCATGCAGGAGAAGCCGTATTCAACGTGGTATGATTTGGGTCTTGACGAACGCCAAAGACGCTGGAGGCATCCGGGAAGACTGCCCGACGAGCCGACAACTATTGAGTCGGGAGCGATGAGTTTGTTTATCTCACCGAGGGCGCGGGTCTGCGAGAGAGCATCCTGAAGATAGACGCTGTAATTGCGGTCAACCTCGGCGTTGTATGCGCTCTTCGCATCTGCTATTTCTTCGCCCCAGTCGGAGTAATATTCTTCATCCATAAGGCCGCCCATAATATCAAGCAGAGCGCCTTTGGCATCAGAAATAACGGAGACTGCATCCATTTTGAAAGCGTCGAATGACGAGACGTTTATTGTAAGAATTTTAACATCGGGATTCTGGAAAAGCCATTTTGATGAGGTGGTGAAGTCGGTGAGTCTTGTGCCGACGGCGATTATGAGATCCGCCTGCTTTGCGAGGGCGTTTGCGGCGGGACCGCCTGTTACGCCTATGCCGCCGAGGTTAAGCGGATGATCCCAGCGGATATTGCCTTTGCCCGCCTGGGTTTCGCCGATGGGAATATTGAACTTTTCGGCAAATATTTTTGCGGTATCCCACGCCTCGGAATAGGTGACGCCGCCGCCTACGATAAGCAGGGGCTTTTCGCTTGAAGCGATGAGCTTGACAGCTCTGTTGATTTCGCGGGTTGAAGCGCTTCTTCTGTCAATATACCAGACTCTTTTCTGGAGGAAATAATCGGGGTAATCGAACGCTTCACCTTCAACATCCTGAGGCATTGCAAGGCAGACGGCGCCTGTTTCAGCGGGATCGGTAAGCACTCTGAACGCATTGAGGCAGGCGGTCATAAGCTGCTCGGGGCGCACGACTCTGTCCCAGTATTTGCAGACGGCTTTGAAGGCGTCGTTTGCGGTTGTTGAGTAGCCGGTGGGCTGTTCAATCTGCTGAAGCACCGGGTCGGGCTGGCGGCAGGCGAATGTGTCGCCGGGGAGGAGAAGAAGAGGTATTCTGTTGGCTGTTGCGGTGCCTGCGGCGGTAACCATATTGAGGGCGCCGGGACCTATTGACGACGTGCAGGCGATTATTTTGCGGCGGCAGTTCTGCTTTGCAAAGCCGATTGCCGCGTGAGCCATGCCCTGCTCATTGTGGCCCTGATAGAATTTAAGGTTGTGGCCGCCCTGCTCGAGCGCCTGACCGAGACCGACAACGCAGCCGTGGCCGAAAATGCCGAAAATGCCGTCAACGAATTTTGTTTCAACTCCGTCAAAGCTGACATACTGGTTGTCAAGGAATTTAACGAGAGCCTGTGACATTGTAAGCTTCATAATTAACCTCCGGTTGAATAATCTTATCTTTTTGATTATATACTTTATATTGTCATATTTCAAGACTTACAAAGGCAAAAACCACAAAATATAAAAATTATTTCGCAGCCGGAACTATTATGAAAAAGAGAATAATATTTATTTTTGAAAAAATCAAAAAAATTCTTGACATTGACTATTCAATGTTGTATGATATCAAGGCACTCAGCAAAACGATCCACTAGCTCAGGCGGTAGAGCACTTGACTTTTAATCAAGGTGTCCGGGGTTCGAGTCCCCGGTGGATCACCAGGAAAAAGCACTGCAAAAGCGGTGCTTTTTGTTTTTTCCAGCTGTTTTGGACTGTTGTTCCGCTGGCATTTTAAAATATCAAAATTCGCTATTGATTTTTTTAAAAAACTGTGATAATATAGTCAAGCATTCGAAATGCTTTAACTTTCACGGGGGTGTAGCTCACTTGGGAGAGCGCTTGAATGGCATTCAAGAGGTAAGGGGTTCGATCCCCCTCATC
>JAEEGL012459126.1_pt1 | contig 49764 bp, 37 predicted proteins | sample 9134231 | NCBI WGS metagenome assembly JAEEGL01 (sample SAMN16246548, study PRJNA631951) | gut metagenome | biome: gut microbiome; feature: rumen; material: fiber-attached | host: Bos | place: Iran: Karaj | collected 2018-10 | reverse complement strand
TTAACCCCGGCAAAGAAGTAAACACAAAACTCCTTAACGCCGACGGTACGCCGAGAATCTTCTATCACGGCACAGCAAACGACTTTGATGTATTCAATATGAACGAAGGCGCTTACGGAAAAGGCGCATACTTTACGACCTCAACCGCAGAAGCGGCAGATTACGCTATTGCCGCGCTTGAAGCCGCCGGAATTGAAGTGCCTTCTGATTATGATGACATTGAAGACCGGCTGTTTGATAACGGATAACCATTTACAAATTTCTCCACATAAATCGCCATTATATATTTACATTTCCTTTTTGCTCGTATATACTCTGTGTATAAAACTTTTTGCGGATTATTAAGTTTTCTTTTGAGAAGGTGTTTTTGTGAAAAGAATGATTTGCCTTATACTCAGCGTCGTGCTTGCTTTCTCCTGCTGTATGATTGTCAGCGCCGCAGAAGACGACACGCCGGTTATTTTTGTGCCCGGATTTATTGAAACAGTTTTGGGAATAAATGTTGATGAAAAAGGTGAGGAACAGCTTTGGCCTTTCACCGTACCGACCGTTGCCGGAAAACTTGCTTCGGATTCTCCTGCTCTGACTACTCTCATCGCAGGCCTGCTTTTCGGTAATTTTGACAGCCTCGGAGCAAGGCTCGGAAAGGACGCAGAGGAAGTTCTTCATAAACTTACCTGCAACCCCGACGGAAGTTCCCCTTACGGAGTCGAATCTTTTCCGCAGGATCCCGCAAAGTGCAATGTGGGCTGTCTTACAAAGCACAAAAACGGCAAATATCTTGCCATGGTTGATATTGCCAAAGATGTTGCTTCAAAAACCGACCCGGACAGAACTTTCGTATTTTGCTACAACAGTCAGCTGGACAGCCTTGAACTTTCCTCACAGTTAAGGTCATTTATCAAAGCCGTAAAGGAATATACAGGCTCCAAGAAGGTAAGGCTCTGCTCGCACAGTTACGGCGGTCAGATAATTGCCGCATACTTTTACAGGTATCACGAATACCGCGATGTGGAAAAAGCGGTTATGATTTACCCCGCCCTTGCCGGAACGGATGCCATAAAGCATATTCTCGAAGCCGATACCGATGTGCCCCTTGACGATATCCTTACATTTGTGGAAAACCTTCTCGAAAGTCCCACAGAGATTGAAAAACTGTGCATAAAAGACCTTTTCCATTATATCAATGAGTTCGCGGACGGCGGACTTGAAGAACTCAGCAGTATGTGGCGCTACTGGGGAAGTATGTATTCGCTTTGCTCAAACGAGTATTATGAACTGCTCAAAAAGGAATTTCTCGATCCGGTTGAAAGCGCGCCGATTATAAAGGCAAATGACATTATCCATTATGATATGATGCCGAAACTGAGAAGCATATTTAAAAAATGTCAGTCTCGGGGAATTGATGTTTCAATAATCGGCGGTAGCGGTATTCAGGAGTGCCTGGGAGGGGACGACAACACGGATGTTCTTCTTCCCGTAAAATATTCCACCGGCGCATACTGCTCAAAATACGGCGAGCATTTCAGCGACGGTTATAAGGCGAAAGGCACCGTGTGCGGCAATAAGAAACACAATCACGTTTCACCCGCTATGAATATTGACGCGTCGACTGCGTTTCTCCCCGAAAACACCTGGTTTGTTGAAGGGGCGTTTCACGGAGCCTATCCCAATCAGGACTACACAATGACTCTCATTGAAAAACTTCTGCTGACAGACGATATAAAAGACGTTTATTCAGACTCCGCATATCCGCAGTTCGGCTTTTCGGACAATGTGAATATGGGTATAAGTTTCGGCTTTGACAAATCAAAGACCGGTTTCGTTTCTTCGGATGACAGTTGCCTGATTATAAAAAATCTGAACAATGTTTCGCCGGTAAAGATTATGTCGGTAACCGCCTCGGGCCTTGATATAAAATTCGACGCGGTTCAGTCAACAGTTATCCTTCCCGGGAAATCGGTAAAAATAAAGTTCGGCGGGGATATCCCGAAAGTAAAGGCCACGCTCACCGAGATTACCGTGAAATATGTTGAAGGAGCGTCTGTCAACACCCTGAAAAGAGGTTTTACGGTTGACAATCTGTGAACGGATTAAACCTTAAAGCAACGGTTTTTTATTGACAAATCTTTTACCATTTGTTATCCTTTTTTTGACAGAAGCATTGTGAGACTAGATGGGAGTCTTTTGACTTACCCTACTAACCGGTGCTTCTGTCTTTTATTTGACTTTTATACAGAAAATGTGTATAATACAGATGGAAATAATCCGCTGGCGAAAAGTCTGTGCCTTTTAAGGTCAGTCCCGCCCTTTCGGCTCTGTTTCCCGGAGTGCTGTTTCCAGAGCGTAACCTACGGGCCGCTCCACATCGTTAATTCGGTGGGCAGCACTCTTTTTTATACACAATCCTCCGGTTTTGCCTGTATGATTTTGCGGCGGAATTGTTGTATAATAACTCTGCAAAAATATTTACTCAAAGGAGAAAATACTATGAAAAAAACATTATCAGTTTTCTTTGCGCTTCTCTTCGCTCTTTCGGCGGTTATAGGCGCAAGCGCAATCGGCCTTGTAAACGAATCTACCCTCAAGAGCAATGTCGCTTCCTATATGGGCTATGACGAGAGCAAACTTCAGGATTTCAATTACAACAAGTCCACGCAGAATATGCTCGATTACTACACCGTGACCTTCAAGTATAACGGCGTAAACTACACAATCGGCGTAAATGCTCTGGGCGTTTATGACAATTACAGTTACAGCGCAAACAAGGTTATCGTTCCCGCCGCGGCAAAGGATATCTGCATCACCGAACTCGAGGCAAAAGGCTACGCTCTCAAAGAGGCGGACACTTCTTCATCCGACGCAATCTTCAAGAGCGAAAAATTCGCTGTCAAAAACGGCACACCCGTTTACTCCTACGATTTCCTGAGCAAGACAGCCGAGTGGAATGTTGATGTCAGCGGCCTTTCCGGCAGCATCATCAATTCCTCCCACGCCGACAAGAACCCCATCGCCATGATTTTCATCCGCCTGTTTGCAAAGATTCTCGCAATCTTCGGCTGATAACTCACATAACTGTGCCGCTCATTTTCAAGAATGAGCGGCTGTTTTTTTGTATAAAAATATTGTAATCGCATATGTAAATATGTTACAATATTTTTCAGTGAAAAAGACGGAGGAATGATTATGAAAATCTTTAAAAAGAGTTTATCAATCCTGCTTGCTCTGCTGATGCTTACGGGCGCACTCGCTGCCGGCGGCTATGTCGCCCTGGCTGAAGAGGGCGGCTCTTACTCCGCAGGGGATACCATTCAATACGGCACCTATCCTCAGAGCAGAGTTGAAGCGACGGATGCTCTCGCTTCTGCCGCGGAAAACGCGACCTGGAAGAGCTACGGCTATTACAGCGGCACGGGACGGTATTATGACGGCAATATGAGCGCAGGCGATTTTGCCGAATATGCCGATTTTGTTCTCGACGGCGTCAAATACCGCGCCGTGCGTTTCTCCGCCTACCGTCCGTATATAACCGGCTTCGGTACATTTGCCGAGGATTCCTATGTTTATGATAACGGCTACGAACTTAACACCGTATATTATTTCAAATACGAGCCCATCGTGTGGAAAGTCCTTGACCCCGATACCGGTTTTGTTGTCAGCGCGAAACACATTGACGCTCAGGCTTTCAACAATTATCTTGTGCATTCAGGGCCTGAAGCATACGGCGACAGCGCCTGTGAGAATTTTGCCAACGATTATAATACAAGCAGCATAAAGACCTGGCTCAACTCGGATTTTTATAACACCGCGTTTACAGAGGATCAGAAGGCGAATATTGCCCCCGATGCGTCTCTCGGCTGTATTTTCCTGCTTTCCAAAGATGAAAACACCGGGTATGCTTCCGTGATTTCCGTGCCCGAAGGCACAGCATACGCCGAGTGCCAGGGCCTTCACAATTACCCTGACAAAGGTGGCTGCTGGCGCTGGACAAGGACTCCCACAGTTCGTTCCGAATATCCGTATCCCGTTTCCGATGCCGGCGGGTCTACCACGGGCGATTCGGCAAACTACTCCTGCTTCGGAGTCTGCCCGGCAATGAGACTCAGCACACTCAAAGATGACACAGTTGTCTCCTGCGGAACCGATGCCCATATTCCCGGCACTTTTACAAATTATGATGAAGACAATCATAAAGCCGTGTGCCAGAGCTGCGGTGAGGCTGTAATTGCTCCTCATACCTGGAATGAACCCTCCTGGGACTGGACCGACCCGGAGAATCCTGTATATTCAACAACCTGCCCGGTTTGCAGTGCCGAAAAGAGCGGCGCAGCGGACTATGCCTGGTACAAACCCCACGCCGTGACTCTTGAAAGCGATGCATATATCGATTATTTTGCCAGGGTTACTCTCGGCTCGCAAACTTACGAGGGAACTTATCACCGTGTGTTTGAGGGCTCTATGAATACGGCAAGGAAAATGGCGTTTAATCAATATGTAAACGGCAAAAAGCAGGAGGCCGCCGCGCTTGCGCTTGAAACCGACGGTCAGCTTTGCGCGCAGGCGATTGCGGATGCTCAGGCTCAGCTTGACGCGCTCGAATATGATAAAGATAAATCATATGAGGAAAACTGCGCTTCGGCAAACGGAATAATCTCCGCTCTCGCGGACAAACTCGCAGAGATCCGCACCGTTTACACGGCGGTATTTCTTGCCGACGGCGAGAAGGTCGGTGAAGTTCCCTATACCATTGAAACTCAGAGCATCACCACACCCGATGTGCCTCACAAGGAAGGTTATACCGGAAAGTGGGAGGACTTCACCCTCCTCAAGGACGGCATTACGGTAAACGCGGTCTATACCGCCGTTACGCCCGATGTCATTGACGACCCCGACAATCCGGACAATCCCGATGATCCCGATAACCCGGATATCCCCGAAAACGCCTGCCCGCTGGACGGCCTCGTTCACGGCACCGACCTCAAGGGCAGAATCATATCGTTTATTCACACTCTCTTCTATAATGTATGCAAATTCTTCGGAATGAAGGTTTATTTCAAGATAGGGTGAGAGCCATAATCATTACGGGAGCGGAACGAAAATTCCGCTCTCTTTTATTTTGTTCCCGCCCGGAATGTTTCACCCCTTGAACAAATGCTTTTATTATGATAATATATTTTTATACCATCTCCGAGGAGGTTGAATATGGCTGATATCGGCAAAAAAGTCAGCGGCTTCGTTCACGAAGTGAAGGACCACTGGAAGACTCCCGCCGAAGGAAAGTATGTTCCCTACAGGGAATATAAAGATATCTTCCTTGCGGTAGGCTTCAACTATTCGGGCAACAAGACTCTCGAATACATCGTTTTTGCGGCATCCTGCTACCTGATGATGTATCACTACAAGCTGCCCTACCTCACTTTCTCCGTGATCAACATTATCAATATGCCGCTCAACTACATCTGGACCATGATGACCTGGTATATTGCGGACAATCTCGGTTTCATGAAAAAGAAGACCGAGCGCAAGTTTTACTTCGTCTATATGCTCCTTATCGTGGCAGGCATCGCCCTGATTGTGACTGATCCTTCGCGTCTGTTTAACCCGGGCAGCAGATTTGTCACTTATATGAACTCGCTCGAGGGCATCAACTGCGCCTCCGCGTTCAAGATTCTGGGCACGCATATCCTGTGGAACGGCTGGTTCGGCGCGAGAAATATTTTCTGGCGCAAGAAACTCGTGCCAAAATACGGCAGATACAAATACGGTCTTTACTGCAACGCTATTCCCAAGAGCATCGCCGTTATCGCCATCGGCTGGCTCCCGTTTTACAATATCCCCGATGTTATCACCAGAGTGTGGGTCGCAAACCTTATGTTTGCCATCTACAACCTCTTCCCGTTTGATAATTCGCTTGAAATGTGCGCGCAGAATATCAGCCCCAATGTGCGCGAGCGCATCTGGGTGCGCACCATACCCATCAAACTTTCGCACTTCCTCAACTCAATCGTCGCGATTGTTATGCCGGTGTTTATCGGTATGCTCCGCTACGAGTGGGCTGATATAAACCTTTTCAAATACATCATACCCGGCTTCTTCGTATTCTGCGTTATAGTCACCATGCTCTTTGCCGGCAGAATCAAGGAGCGTATTCCCCAGCCGCCTATTGAGAAAAAGGTGAACATCAGTTTCTGGGACGGTATGTTCGGCGTAATGCGCAATAAATACAAATGGGTAAACACCGTTGTCGGCCTTATTGACTCGCTCGGAAACGGTATGCTGCCCTTCGCCACCATCCTTTATCTTTACACCTTCCGTCTGAGCGGACTTATTTACAGCCTGCTCGTGGCGCTGGTTTCCTTTGCGGGCACGCCGCCCGATTTCTTCGCGCCCTACTTCCTCAAACGCTTTTCCTACAAGCAGCTGATGATTTTCTACCAGCTGTCAAGGGCAATCGGCAACGGCGTAATCGTGCTCGCCCTTCTGTTCCTCGGAGACAGAGTAAACCTCTGCGGCACGGTCTGCGTAATCACCCTCATCTTTATGGAGATGACAAAGACCATTCCCGTTACCGCCGGGCACGATATGGATATACGTATCAACGACTATCAGATGTATCTCTCCGGCGAGCGCCTCGAAAACTTCTCGGGCGTATTCGGCTGGTTTACGGGCCCCATCACTTCGTTTGTGGGCCTGATTATCCCGCTTATGCTTCTCAGATACGGCTTCAACAGCAACTGGGATGTGCTCTTTGTTGATTCCTCGCGTATCAAGATTATCGTTGTGCCCATAATCATCGATATCATCGGCTATGTGCTTATGACCATTCCCTATATCTTCTGGGATTATGATGACGAAAAGCAGGCAAAGGTTATGGAGGTGCTCAAAGCCCGTGAAGCGGCAACAGGCGGCAGCCTTGACGGCTCTCACGGCGATAGCGCGCCGGAGGAAGACGCCTTGCCCGAAGCCCCCGAAACCGCGGAAAGTGAGGTAACGGTATGAGCAGGAAACCGAAGACGGACAACACCGTATACGAAAACATAAAACTCGATATCCCCGCGGGCGAGGAATGGACCTATCAGATAGAGGGTATGAAGGCGCCCGTAATCGGCAAACCCGTTGAAGACGCGGTAAAGAAAAAGGTGATTGTGGTCATCGTGCTCGTTATCGCGATTGCGCTCTCAATCTTTTTCTCCGTGCGCGCCGTGCACAGCGACACTTATAACTTCGAGCAGCTCGAAAACGGCTGGCAGTTTTCCAAATTCTCAAACCCCGGCGACATAACCGAAATCACCGTTGATTACGCCGAGGGCGACACCTCGAAGCCCATCACCGAAATCCGCGAATACGCCTTCAACTGCGATGACAAACTCACAAGCATCACAATCGGCAAAACCGTTGAAAAGATTGACGGCAAGTCGTTTTACAGCGTGTGGAATCTGCAGAATATTTACGTTGACAAAGAAAACGAAAACTACTGCGATGTTGACGGCGTGCTCTACAATAAAGATATGACCGAGGTCATCTGCTACCCGATAGACCACGATTTCTATCTCAGGGAAAAGGCGGGATACAAAGAGGAACTCTGGAAAGACAGCGAAGACTACGATGAGAAATATATCGAGTCCGTGCAGACCTACAAAATTCCCGAAACGGTAGTGAAAATCGGCGAACTCGCCTTCAACTACGCAAACCTCGTGACCGTCTATTTCCCCGAAGGGCTTGAAACTGTTGAAACAATGGCGTTCTTCAAGTGCTGGGATCTCGCGCACATCATCACCTACGGCGCGAAAGGGGAGTATAACTCCCTTCCCGATACCCTCAGATACATCGGCTCGGACGCCTTTGCCTACAACCAGGGGCTCGATTATATGTTCATCCCCGCGAGCGTTGAATATATCGGCCACCACGCGTTCTGGGACACCGTCTATAAAGAGGACGGCGAACTTAAAGGCGTGAGCGTGATGAACGTTGAGAGAAGCGAAGAAGACTTCAAGGCGTCGGTTGAGAGCGGCGACCACTGGCTGCCGAGTTATGACTGGAAACTGCTCAAAAAGACAATCTCAGTCAACTATTCTTCAGTCAGAGATCCGCTCGGGGCATAAAAGGCGAAAACCGAAAAGACAAGAGTTTAACGGAAGTGCGAGTTTCAGGCTCGCACTTCTTTTCTTTGTTTGATATGGTTTTTATAAGGAATAATTGTTTTGTCTTTTCTCGGCGTTCTTTCGGCCTTGCCGTATCCCGATACTGTCGTCGGCCGAAATAATCGCCGTTTTCATCCTTTTCTGCTCCCTCCCTGAGTGCCTTTGAGTTACCAAGATTAATACTTGTTTTTTTTGTAAATGCCTACCCGTAGGGGTGCGGGTGTCCGGTGGACACCTTCGCGTAGCGAAAGCACCGACCGAACCGACAGGTGAGACCGGATACCATCCGCCCGCAACACAGGATATGCGGAGCATTGTAGGGAGCGCCGTTCCGGCGTTCCGTCCGTGCCGCAGGCGCGGAATTGCAGGGCAAGCATATATGCTTGCCGGATATAAACGGCACGGATGTATCCGTGCCCTGCATATTAAAATCCACGTTACAAAACTATATCTTTTGTCACTTTTTTCGTTAAATTCCCGATTTGTCACCGCAAACGGGGTGACAAAACCCCCTGTTTCAGCCTTAGGGTGAAGGGGGTTTACTTCCAACACAGAATATGCGGAGCATTCACCTGACTCCTGATTGACCTAACCCCTAACCCCCATTACGGCGCAAGCCGTAAAAACGAAAAACGGTTTATCCGTTTTTTCACTCCGGGCGATATTATAATAATAATCTAATTCAGTATTACTCATTCAGTATTGATATTTCAGTATTATTCTTTCAGTATTAATTCCCCTCATAATTTGCGGGTCTGGAACCGCAAAAATTAATGTTCCGGAACCTCAAAAATTAACGGTCTTGAACCGCAAAAAATGATGTTCTTGAACCTCACAAAATGAGGGTTTAAGCCCGAAAATCGCAGTTATTCACAAGTTATTCACGCAGTTATTCACGCTTTGGCAGGGCATTACGGGTGGTATGTGCCCTACTGTCATCCTGAACGAGCGGAGCGAGTCGAAGGATCTACGCTTAGATTCCTCGACAGGCTCGGAATGACAGTTTGTTGTTTTATAGTGCGCGCCCCTACGGGATGAGTGCTGACCAATAACACTCTGTCATCCTGGGTCGAAGCGTAACGCCGCTGCGTGTGGCAGATAAAGGCGTTACGCTGAGATGAAGAAACAAGGAGAACTGCGAAACGAACCGGTGAGCAGGGCGACTATGTTTCTGAGGGGTTGCGGAGCGAGTAGAAGGATCTATGTGCAGATTCCCCGACAGGTCCGGAATGACAGTACTTCTTACCCCTATATTATTATTTCCCTATTAATACTATTTCTATTTGACAATCTTATATATAAAGTTATATAATAAACTGAAATACTGTTGAGGTTTTTCTTATATGACGGATACTTACGCCTTTGCCGAAAAAATAATAGAAATCACCGGGCTGTATCAGGATATTCACGATATGTGCGCGCCTTACCGCTGCGGCGGAAATCCCGATTTTGCGGCTGAGGTTTCGCCCGCAGATATCGAATTCGAGCGCGCGAAAGCACAGCGCGAGGCGGCGCTTGAGGGCATAACTTTCACCGACCATCCCGATTCCTTTTTTGAGCAGTTTGCCGTTTACCGCAAAATCTGTGAGAAGATGCCCTATTACGGCACGGTGCTGTTTCACTCTTCGGCTCTTGCCGTTGACGGCGAGGCTTATCTCTTCACGGCGAAAAGCGGCACGGGCAAATCCACTCACGCCGCACTGTGGAAGCAGCTGCTCGGCGACGAGGCGGTTATCATCAACGACGATAAACCTCTTATTCATATTGAAAACGGCAGAGTCACCGCTTACGGCACCCCGTGGGACGGCAAGCATCACCTGAGCGCGAATATTTCGGCTCCCGTGAGGGCAGTCTGTATCCTGGAAAGAGCGGATGAAAACCGCATTGTGCCCGTTACCAAAAGCGAGGCGCTGCCCATGCTCATTCAGCAGACTTACCGCCCGGCTGACAGTGCCGCCCTTGAGCGCACTCTGGCTCTGGTTGATTCGCTCGCGTCTTCGGTTATGCTTTACCGCCTGTCGTGCACGCCCGATATTGATGCCGCGCGGCTTGCATATGAAACACTGAGAGGATAATAAAATGAAAATCAAAAGCAACTTTATCTCATACAATACGGCTGATGAATCCCTGCTTGTGCCTGCGGGCGGCTCGGATTTCGCCGGGCTTATCAAGGGCAACGCCACCTTCGGCGCGATAATTTCCCTGCTTAAAAGCGAGATTACCCGCGAGGCGCTTATTGACGCTATGCTTGAGCGCTTTGACGCGCCGCGCGAAACAATAGAAAAAGATGTTGACAGTGTGCTTGCCGCCCTGAGAGAAACAGGTGCCCTCGATGAATAAACTCACCGATATTGAGGCGTATCTCAATGAAAACGGCAGCGTCACTTACTCAAACACCGGCACGAGTATGAAACCTCTGCTCAGGCAGGGTAAAGATGTTTTCACCGTTGAAAATCTTCCGCCGCCTTACAGCCCCGGCGATGTGGTGCTTTACCGCAGGGCTTCCGGCGCACTTGTGCTTCACAGGATAGTCGGCAAAGACGAAAACGGCTATATCCTGCTCGGCGATAATCTCACAAAGCGGGAATACGGCGTGAAGGAGGAAAACATACTCGGGGTGATGACCTCGTTTACGCGCGGCGGCAAAACCTACAGCGTAAAAGACGCGCCCTACCGGCTTTACAGCGCTTTCTGCACCCGGCTTTTCCCGGTGAGAATCGCCCTCAAAAAGGCCGCGCACTTATCAAAAAACATATTTTCTCATAAATGAAATTCGCAAATTACGGAGGTATAAAAAATGAAAGCAAATCTCAGAAAACTCATTTCCGTTTCGCTCTGCCTTCTGCTCCTGCTCGGCTCGGTTGCCGCAGGCGGCGCGGGCATTTCTGAGGCGCTTGATTCTTTCACCCTCAAGGCCTCGGCAGAAAACGACAGTGAAGATTTCACCTTCAGTTATGAAGAGGATTACGCTGTTGTCACGGCTTATACCGGTGAGAGCGAATCCATCACCATCCCGGAGGAGGCCGAAGGCCTGCCGGTAAAGGAAATCGGAGCCGGCGCGTTCAGCGGCGTGAATTATATCGATAAGCTTTTCATCCCGGCAAGCGTTGTCTCTGTCGGAGCAAACGCATTTGACGGCTGCAGATTATCGGATATTTATTATTACGGGCGTCCCGGCGCTCTGGCGGTTGACAGCACGGGTAACGATTCGTTTAATCAGTCAGCCATAAAATATTATTACGCTCCTTTTACTTTCACCGTAAACGAAACCGACTCAACAGCCGAAATAACAGACTGCGACAAATCCGTGACCGGTGTTCCGGAGGTTCCGTCTGAGATTTACTCTTATACCGTTACCTCTTTGCGTCAATATTCTTTCGATTACTGCGGCGGCATCACAGGAGTAATTCTTCCGTCAACCCTTAAAACTATTGGATATAGGTCATTTTATCATTGTCAATCTCTCAAGGAGGTTGCCGTCCCCGAGGGCGTGACAGAGATTGCTGAGGGTGCCTTCAAAGCTTGCAATTCTCTTGAAAGAGTATCGTTCCCTTCAACTGCCGTGTCAATTGACCGATCTGCACTTGACAGATGCACATCTCTGAAATATATTACCGTTGCCGAGGGTAACGCTAAGTATAAGGCGGTGGAAAACTGCCTGATTGACACCGAGACAAAAACGCTTATGAAGGGCACAAACCTTTCTGTTACTCCCTCCGGAGTGGAGATTACCTCTATTGCTGAGAGTGCGTTCAATAGTTATGCGTCGATGACCGCTTTCGGCATTCCCGACACGGTCACATCAATCGGCGATTACGCTTTTCAAAACACATCACTGCTCAGCATCACCATTCCGGCCGGCGTAACCGAAATAGGAGTTGAGGCTTTCAACAACTGCGAATCGCTGAATGTTATAGCCGTCAACAGTGACAGTATCAGACGCATCGGTCCAAACGCGTTTAAAAACTGCGGATATTGCAATGACGCTTCCAATGCGGAAAACGGTGTTTTTTATATTTCATCACGAAATGTATCATACGCTGTTGTTGCGGTGCCGGATATTGAGGGCAAAGTAACGCTGAAAAATAACACCGTCTGTATTGCGGATAATGTTTTTGAATACAGAAGAAATATTACGCAAGCAGTTTTACCCTCGGGGCTTGAAACGATTGGCGGAGGTGTATTTTATGCCTGCTCCGGACTCGGCAGCATCAATATCCCTGCAAGTGTTACCGGAATAGATTCATATGCCTTTGTGGATTGTGATTCTCTGTCGGAGGCCTTTTATGAGGGCACCCGTGAGCAGTGGAACGCCGTTAATGTAAGTCAGCACGGAAACGATGCCCTGTTCAACGCCCTGCGTTTCGCTGATGACAGCATTGAAATCCGCGCGGTGAATTTCACTCTCGGCGGAGACATCGGCGTTAACCTCTATTTCAAAATACCTGATGCCGATGAACAGACCTACACAAAGTTTTCTTATGACGGTAAAACAATTAACGCCCCGATAAACCTTGACTCTGAAAAAAATATTGACGGCGGGGAAGAGGGAATTTTTTACAGATTCACCTGTACCGTTCCTGCCGCGGATGTTTCAAAGACGATCAGCGTTACGGTGGTTACCGGAAGCGGATACAAATTTGCCGGTGAACTTTCGGTAAACAACTGCCTTGAGTATTTACAGTATGATTCGCAATACAGCAATGATGCCGATCTTATGAATCTTATAGGCGCGCTTGCCGATTACGGCAGGTATGCTCACGAGCTGTTTGAGCCGCAGGAGGATTTTGACAGCGCAACCATCAGATCTTATCAGGACAGCATTGATTCGGTTACTGCCGCATCGGCGGCAAACAATCCGCTCACTCTTGAAAACAACGGCGGAGTTAAATATGCCGGCATGAGCCTCGTGCTTCGCACCAAGACGGCAATCAGGTTTTATTTCACCCTGCCCAAGGGCAAGAGCATTGAAGATTATTCATTCACCGCCGCCGGACCCGGCCTCGGCGATGACGGCGCGGCGCTTACTCCGGTGCAGAAGGGCTCACGCTGGTATGTTGAAATCAGCGATATTCCTTCGGCTGAACTCGGAACAAATTACACAGTCAGTGTGTATGAGGGCGAAAATGCCGTGAACACCTGGACGGGCAGTGCGTTCAGCTATGTGAATCAGGTGCTCGGCGCTCCCGAAGGCACTTTCGGCTCCGCGCTTATAAACGCCTGCAAAGCGCTTTATAACTACGGCAAGTATGCCGCTGTCTATTTTGCCTGACATCCGTGACAGGCGGTTGAATTCCTGCTTATCGAAAAATATTTTTTCGCATAGATAAAATACGAAATACGGAGGTATAAAAATGAAAGCAAATTTCAAAAAACTCATTTCCGTTTCGCTCTGCCTTCTGCTCCTGCTCGGCTCGGTTGCCGCAGGCGGCGCAGGCATTCCGGAGGTGCTTGATTCCTTCACCCTCAGGGCCTCGGCGGAAGTTTACGGCGCTTATGAGTATGATTACAATTACGACAATACCGCCACCATCACCAAGTATAACGGCGCGGGCGGCAACATCACCGTTCCCGATATGGTCAACGGTATTCCTGTTATCGCGATAGCAGGAGCGGCATTTAAAAACTGCGACACAATCACGGGCGTCTCCTTTGACTGCAATATTGTTTCCATAGGTGACGGCGCTTTTATGAATTGTACGAATATGACGTACATTAATATCCCCTCAACTGTCACTGAGATAGGCCATTCGGCGTTTTCGGGCTGCGAATCATTATTATCTGTTAACATTCCTTCGGGCGTTACCGCAATAGTAGATGAAACATTCGCCGAATGTATTAGCCTCGAATCCGTTACTTTGCCCGACACCGTTGAGACAATAGGTTATAAGGCATTTCTCAGTTGCTTCTCTTTAACCTCAATCACTCTGCCTTCGGGCCTTGAGTCAATAGGAGAATCTGCGTTTTTCAGATGCGACAGTTTGCAGTCCGTTGTTATCCCTCCGAGCGTTGAAAGCACTCAGAATATCGGAGACTTTGCTTTTAACGCATGCAATAGTTTAGAAACATTTTATGTGCCGTATTCCGCCGATATTTCGGATTATGATACGGAATATGCCAGGGTGTCCAATTCACATGGAAGAATGATAACATACGGTGTAACCGGTGGTAGAATTGAGATAATAGGGGCTTACGGCAAAACAGATGACACAGCAATAGAAATCCCCTCACAGATTCTTTCAAGAAATGTATCTTCAATAGCGCAGGGCGCTTTCGCTTCCTATACAAATTTAACCACTGCCTTTGTGCCGGATTGCACTCTGACAAACGCGTTTCCCTCTACGGCGGTGCTGTTTGTTTCGGGCGGCGAATCGCTCAAAGGAAATCTTAACGCCTCAACGGTTACAATCCCTTCAACCGTCACATATATTGCGGACAGCGCCTTCAAGGGCTTACCCAATCTTTCCGGGCTTTATGTTGAAGACGGAAACAGTTCCTTCATTGCCGAAGACTGGGTTTTATTTACCCGTGACGGAAACGGCAACCCCGAAAAACTGATCTGTTATCCCCAGCAAAGGCAGGATTACAGTTATTCAATACCGGACGGCGTGACCGCGATAGGCGATTATGCTTTCTTCAATAACGCATATCTGCGCTCTTTAACCATACCCGACAGCGTTGAATCGATCGGCGACGGAGCCTTTGCCGGCTGCACCACTCTGTGGAGTATAGTCCTGTCTGAAAACAACAGCAATTTTACCGTTAATGACGGAGTGCTTTACTCAAAAGATGCCGCAGGCAGCCCCGAAGAACTTATTTACTGCCTTTACGGTTACTACGCGGGCAAAGATGATTATGAAGTGCCCGCCACCGTGACCGCAATCAAAGATTACGCGTTTCAGCATTACGGAAACCTCAAAACAATCACTCTGCCCGCAAGTATCGGCGAAATCGGCGCTTACGCTTTTGACACCTGCGGCGGCATTACCGATGTTTATTTCAGCGGCACTCCCGCTCAGTGGAGCGCGATAAATATTGAAACCGGCAACGATAATCTTTCAAACGCCGATCTTCATTTCCCCGACGGCAGTATTCAGATAGGAGCGGTGAACTTCACTCTCGGCGGCGACATCGGCTTCAATGTATATATTGATGTTCCGGGCGCAAATGCCGACACCTACGCAAGATTCACTTATGATGATAAAACCTCCACCTCTGCCATCTCACTAAATTCCGCTGAAAACATTCAGGGCCTTAACGGCGAAACTCTTTACAAATTCACCTGCTCGGTCCCCGCGGCGGATATTTCCAAGGAGATAACCGTTGCCGTCAACACAGGCACCGGCTTTATCGTATGCGGAGAGATGACCGTTAACGAATTCCTTGAGCAGACAGTTCAGGATTATGCAGATAACGCGGACCTTGTCAAAGTGTGCGGCGCGCTTGCCGAATACGGTTACCGCGCTCACGAACTCTTTGACCCGCAGGGCGATTTTACCCCTGCCGTTATCACCGCTTATACCGACACCCTTGATAACGCAACCGCAGGAACCTGCCCGCTCACTCTCGAAAACAACGGCGGTGTTGACTATGTGGGTATGAGCCTCGTGCTTCTCACAAAGACTTCAATCAGGTATTATTTCACCCTGCCCGAAGGCAAGAGCATTGACGGTTATATCTTCAGGGCTTACGGCGATAAATACGGCGAAACAGGTGCACAGCTTACACCGGTAGAGAAAAACGGCAAATGGTATGTTGAACTCACCGATATCGCTTCGCCCAACCTGAGCACCACATACACCGTGCGCGTGTATGACGGCAGCATGTCAAATAACGTGAACACCTGGTCCGGCTGCGCGCTCAGCTACGCATATCAGGTGCTTACCGCTCCCGAGGGCACTTTCTCAGACGCTCTTATCAACGTCTGCAAAGCGCTGTGCAACTACTCGAAGTACGCCGAACTTTATTTCGGCAGTCAGACCAGCGGTAACGGCGGCGGCAACGGCGGCGATGGGCCTGCGATAGGCCCCGCAAATCCGTAAAAAAACAATTTAACACAAAAAGGGACTGCGAGTTTAACGCTCGCAGTCCTTGATTTTACACTTTTTACGCGTCTTTTTCGTCTGCCATCATTTTTTCCATAAGCGCTCTCTTTGACCTTGCTTTTTCGAGGTCGAGGTACATGCGCTCTCTGGTGTCTTTATCGATATTATAGAAGATCATCGGGAGCAGAGCGAGGAAGTCAAAAATGAGGTGAGGGCCGAACGCTATGAGGAAAAGGCGCCATTTTGTTTCCTGAGTCTGTATGGCTGTTTCGCCTATTTCGTAGTTTGCCCAGTCCTGAAGCAGATGCGCGTTTACGATTCTTAAAATCGCGTCTTTAATCTTGGTGAAGTAGTTGCTCATAAGTTTTATGGTTGCTTCCACGCGGAAATCATTTTTCCACTCGCAGTAGTCGAGCACTTCAAACTCAATCTCTTTGCCGACTATACCCTTTGTGGCGTAGAAGACCATTTCGAGTATATTGCCCGCGCCGAAGGCGATTGACATAGGCAGTTTCTTCTGATAAAAGCCCTTTTCTTTGCCGCCTATAAGACCCGTCAGGAAGAAGAGCGCTTCGCTGACGAAGATTGAGCCGCTTGAAAAATACCAGAGCATCTTGGTTGAAAATCTCTCCCTGAATTTCGGGGCGAGGGCGTATGAAGCGTATGAAACTGGCATTCCCGGTATGCCGGCAACGGTAGGCAGCATATTGAAGCGCAGCACGTCGTTGTAGTAAAGGTCTTCGCCCGAGCCTATGTCTATGCCGCCGATAAGGCCCGTGAGCGTGTAGATGAGCAGAGGTCTGTTGCGGAATACGGAGAGTATGCCTTTTAACGGGTGAGGCGGTTTTTCGCTCTGCGGTACTCTCTCTTTGCTGACAAAAATCCAGAAGATGTTTGGTATCAGAGCGATAATCCATATGATGGTTTTGAATATCACAAAGATTTTCGTGATGCTGGCTTTCATTTTGCCGTTTGCTATCAGGTCATAGAGCACACCCATAATCTGACCGGGCAGTTTGGTGATAAAACTCGAAACGAAATTTGACGAAACGAGCAGGCTCGTTCGTTCATTGGGATTGGGCGTAAACACATTTTCGATATATCCGCCGCCCCCGAAAAACGCGCCTATGGTTTCGTTGAAATACTGAAGCACCATATAGGCTATCAGTTTCTGCCCCGTGCTCAGCCCGAAGTAGGTGGCAATCAGCGGCAGGAAGCAGGTGTAAAGGCCCGAGATTATGCTCGGTATGAGAGAGAGATACTGAAACGGCTTAAACTTGCCCCAGCGTGTGCGCATATTATCTATGATGGCGGCTGAGACGGGGTCGTTTACCATATCGTAAACGGCAAGAGCGGCTGTCGCCTTGGCGTATCCTTTGGGCTCAACGCCGAGAATTTTGTAAAGCCAGATATCCGAGCCGACATCGAATTTATCGAGTTTCAGTTCGCCCAGTGCCTTTGTGCCGATATAGGCGATGCGCTCTTTGGTGGTGCAGAAAAGGCGGTTCATATACGCCTGATTCATATTGAGAGATTCGGATTCTCTGTTGATTTCATCAGCCATTATCCTGCACCTCGCTTTCGCTTTCTTTATCGTCTTCTTTTTCTTTTTCCTGTGCCTGCGCCTCGTTTGCTTTCGCGATTTCTTTTTCTTTTTCGTCCTGAATCGCCTGCAGGCGTTTATACTGCTCTGCCCTTATTTCTTCGGGGCTCATCGTCTTTTGCAGTTCAAAATATTCTTCTATCGGTATGCCGCCCACATAGCACTGCTTGTGATGAACGGGTATGCCCTGTTTAAGCACAATGAAATCGATAATCACATTGATAAGCTGCAGAGCAAGGTAAAGGTAAAACCCGATCGCGGGCTTGCCGCTGAGCACAGCGTCCGACTTATCGGCAATAAAAACGAAAAACGAGCCGAAAGAGGTGAGCAGGATAAGAGCATTCACGATTATCGCTCTGCCCTTTGCCCGCTTTGAGCAGGCGAGCATAAGCAGTAAAAAGTGAATAAGCCACAGCGCGATTGAAAGCAGCAGCAGAGCGATGCTCACGAGCAGGAGCCTGTCACTGCCGAGAAAGCCGTCCTGCGTCACAACGTCGATGTTGTTATAAGCCGTGATAAATGAGATGTTGCCGCTGTAAGATGAGAAGCGGGGATTGAGCGCGGCGTTTATCACGGGCAGAAACAGGGCGAAAACGGGAATAAACGAGGTGATAATCCTGACCACCGCAAGTTTACTGCCTATGAAGGACGCTTTGAGCCTGTCAATCTTTTTCTGAAAATGATAGTGCTGCACCTCCGCTATATCCGCCTGCTGCATAAGCCGCTCCTGCAGGTCGTAAACCACGATGTTAACCCCGCAGTGAGGGCAGTGCTGCCGCCAGTCCGATATTTTGAGATGCTCGCCGCATTTCGGGCAAACCGCCATACCTTTCCCTCCTTGATTTATTTCAGTTTATATTGTAGTTCATAGAGGTTTTTATATATTCCGCCGTATTCCATCAGTTCTTCGTGAGTGCCGGATTCAACTGCTTTGCCGTCTGTAATCACAAAGATTCTGTCGGCGTTTCTTATGGTCGAAAGCCTGTGCGCCACCACGATGCAGGTCCTGCCCTCGCAGAGTTTGTCAAGCGACTGCTGTATAAGTATTTCGGTGCTGCTGTCGAGCGCGCTTGTCGCTTCGTCGAGTATGAGCACGGACGGATTTTTGAGGAATACTCTCGCTATTGATATGCGCTGTTTCTGACCGCCGGAAAGTTTTACGCCTCTTTCGCCTATCTGCGTGTCGTAGCCGTCGGGCAGGGAAATTGCGAATTCGTGAATATTCGCTTTCTTTGCCGCTTCCACAACTTCCTCATCGCTCGCGTTTTTGCAGCCGTAAAGGATGTTTTCGCGTATTGTGCCCGCGAAGAGAAATACATCCTGCTGCACTATGCCGATATTGCGCCTGAGGGAATCCATAGTAATATTTCTTATGTCTTCGCCGTCAATGAGTATCTTGCCGTCTTTTTCGCCGAGTTTGTAAAAATCCGGTATAAGATTGCAGATGGTGGTTTTGCCGCCGCCCGAAGGACCTACAAGTGCGACTTTTTCGCCCGCTTTTATGTCGAGCGAGATTTCGTCAAGTATTTCGCGGCTGCCGTTTCCGTTATATGAAAAGCAGATATTCCTGAGCGAGATGTCGCCTTTTACTCTGTCGATTTCTTTCGCTCCGGGCGCGTCTTCCTCTTCGGGCTCATCCATTATCTCTATGAACCGCTGAAAGCCCGTCACACCGTTTTGCCACTGCTCCATAAAGGATATCAGCGTCTGCACGGGAGAGATAAAGAGGTTAACGGCAACTATGAAAGCGGAGTATTCGCCGAAATTGATTTTGCCCAGATACAGAAACATACCGCCCGCGATAAGGATGATTACATTGAACACATCCGTCACGAAATTGGTGGACGAATGAAATTTACCCATCGCCTTGTATGAGAGGGCTGAGGCGTCGATGAATTTCCTGTTGCCTATTTCAAATTTTCTGAGTTCTTCGTCCGCGTTGGTATAAGCCTTTGTAACCCTCACGCCCGTGATTGAACTTTCGAGCGCGGCGTTTATAACTGCGTTGCTCTGACGCCTTTCGGTGAAGGCTTTGCGCATAAGTTTTCTGTAGTGAACGGACACAACCGCGAGCACGGGCACGCAGGCGAAAATAATAAGCGTGCGGGGCACATTGAGCGTGCACAGATAAGTGAAACTCAGCACAATCATCACGCTGCTCGTGAGCAGATTTTCGGGCCCGTGATGGGCAAGTTCGCTCACCTCAAACAAATCGTTTGTCATGCGCGTCATAATCGAGCCCGTTTCGTTGTTGTCAAAGAAAGAGAAGGGCAGTTTTTCGAGATGCGAAAACAGTTCTCTTCTCATTTGCGCCTGCATATATGTGCCTATGATATGGCCCTGATACTGCACAAAGTAGCGCAGATACATTCTCACAAAGTAGAGCGCAAGCACCGTGACTCCCGCGATGATAATGTAGCGGTAGTTTCTGTCGGGTATGAAATCATTGAGCATTTTGTTGGTGATTACGGGATAGACCATACCCAGCACGGATATTGCGAGAGACGCCGCCATATCGAGGGCAAACAGTTTCTTGTGCGGCGCGTAGTAAGCGATAAATCTTTTCAGCATTTTCTTTTCCCCGGATTGTTTATATTTTCGCGCGCGCAAAGCCGATGCATTCTCTTCCCCTCAGCATATCGGCCCTGTTTCTCGCGTTGAAATAGAGTCTGAGTTCATCGCCGTATTTTACAAGATGGCTCGCGTAAACATACTGCGCCATCCAGGTGATGGCAGGGTCGGGCTCGAGCAGCATCTTAGCAAATTCAAAAGAGATGCCGTCGCGTGAAGTGAGCAGCATTATTGCCGAGCGGCTTTCGCCGTCAAGCGAATAAATGCCGTTCTGAATACCGATGAAGCCGTCGCTGACTTTGCAGACCTTGAGACAGCCGCTGCAGAGATTGGTATATCTGCCTGCGGGGTCGGGTGAGATAATCGGTTTCTCTTCGCTCACAAAACCGCCGATAGGCGATTTGCTCCTCGCGAGGCTTATATAAGTCGGCTCGCAGAAGCCGCAGTCCTTTATGAAGGTGAGCCCGCACGAATAGTACAGCCTGTATTCGTCACCTTCTTTAAGCAGAAACGGATTCGAAATCGAAACGCCTCTCTCGCTCTTTTCATACTCGCGCGTGTGAGTTATCACCGCTTCGGGCTCGCTCCAGTTTACGAGGTCCTCGCTTTCGGTAACATAGATTTCCGAATTCCATTTCGCAAGGCCTGCAATATTGAGCGCATTGAACAAAAGCGGGCGGGTGTGCTCATAATAGAGCAGATTTTTTCCGTCAACACAGTTTATGTCCGGCCTCATTGCGCGCGGGCAGATTTTTTCGCTTTTTCCAAACTTTATGCCGTCTGCGGATGAAGCGTGCCATACGCCGAAAGTGGTGTGAAAGAAGATATGCCACAGCCCGTCGGGGGATTTGTCGGGCGTGAGCAGTGAAGGGTCGGCAACTATGGGCGACGCGCCGGAATTCTTTATGACGGGGTTTGATTCATAAAGAGTAAACTCCGCCGAAAGTATTTGATTTACACTCAGATTATTCATACGCTTTTTCCGCTTAAAAATTCTTTGAGCGCGCCGAGCCTTGCTTCGCCCTGCGCAAGCCCTTTTTCATAGGTGCGTTTTATCTTTTCAAGGTTTCTTTCCGTCCTGCCGATTCCGAGCGGAGCGGGAGGCCTGATAATGAAAACTCTGCCTTCGCTCTCGAGTTTTTCAAGTTCTCTCACGGTGCTGTTATACTCATTGTGCCTGTCCATTATCCTGTCCGCGAAAGCGGGATATTTGCGGTAAACATATCTTGTGGGAAAGGCGGGCATCGGAGACTTCCTGTAAGAGCCGTCTCTCGTGAGCACTACAACAAGTTTATCGTAGCCGAGCTCGAACATCTTGCGGTATGGGATGCTGTCCGCCACGCCGCCGTCAAGGTAGGGCTTGCCGTTAAGCATCACGGGCTTTGTGACAAAGGGGAGGGAGGCGGAGGCTCTGAGGGCCTCCATACCGAAATCAAAATCTTCTATCTCGAAATATTCGGCATCGCCCGTTTCCATATTGGTGACAGCCGCGTAAAACGGTATGCCTGTTTTATGAAAAGTTTCTTCGTCAAAAGGATAATATTTTACGGGCACGGTGTAGTAGGCGAAATCTTTGCCGATAAGGTCGCCCGTCTTTATGAGGTTGCCTATGCCCATATAGCGCTTGTCTTTTATGAAATCGAGCGTGTAGCCGATTGCTCTGCCTTTTTGCTTTGACGGATAGTTTATGCCGATAACCGCGCCTGCGGAAACTCCGATTGCGCCGTCAAACTTTATGTCATTGTCAATAAAAACATCAATTACTCCGGCGGTGAACATTCCCCTCATTGCGCCGCCTTCAAGCACAAGTCCGTATTTCGGACAGATGTTATCCATAGTTATCACCTCGGGTCGCTTAAATTAATACACAATAATTATAATATATTTCCGGCAAAAAATCTATATCGGAAATTATCTATTCATACATACGCGCAAGATTGTCGCATAAACCGCTTTTAACGCCTTACCGCTTGAAAAGAAAACGCGGGCTGTGATATAATTTTCAGGAAAAGTAAGAATCCGGAAAATGAGAGAAGATTTTCGGACTCAATGCGTGTTATAGTGTAATCACAGAAGAAAGAATCGGGAGGGCTGATATGAAATTACTGCACACTTCTGACTGGCATCTCGGCAGAGCGCTCACAAACACCCGCAACTACGATGCGGACCACAGGCATTTCTTTGAGCGCCTTTACGGGATTATCGAAAAAGAAAAGATTGACGCCGTGCTTATCGCGGGCGACGTGTATGACAGCAGCGTATCAAACGCTCAGGCGATCAACCTCTATAACGAGGTTATCACAAAAATCTGCCTCGATATGCGCATTCCGGCTATTGTTATCGCCGGCAATCATGACAGCGGACCGAGGCTTGCCTCCTGCAGGGAACTGCTCAAAGGCGCGGGCCTGTATCTTTACGGCAGAATCAGCGCGGACTTAAGCCCCGTGCATATCGGCGACGCGGACATTTACGCCCTGCCTTATTTCAGCAAAGAGGAAGTCGCGGCTCTCTTCCCCGAAAAGAAGGATGAGATTTCTTCCGCCTCCGACGCAATGAAAGCGGTGTGCGATATAATCCGCGAAAAGATGGACAAAAGCAAAAGAAACATCCTCGTTTCTCATTCGCTTGTGCAGAATGTCGAACTCTCCGATTCCGACCACTCGGCGCAGATAGGCACCGCCTCCGCGATTTCGAAGGATGTGTTTGAGGGCTTTGACTATGTCGCACTCGGTCACATTCACAAGCCCCAGCAGGTAAGTGACAAAATCAGATACTCGGGCAGCCCCGTAAAGTATTCCTTCGGCAAAGAGGAAAAGCAGGAAAAGGGCGTTGTGATAATCGACACCGGAGATATGTCGCAGGAATTCGTTGTGATTGAAGAGCTGCACGGGCGCCGCACGGTTACGGGCACCTATGACGAAATTCTCGCCATGAAGGGGCTCGAAAACGATTATCTCGATATCTATGTTACCGATAAAGTCAACGCCTCGGGCTTTTACGCCGAGTTTGCCGAAAAATTCCCCTATATGATAGGGCTTCACGGCAGCGACACCAAAGCGGCGGGCGATGGCAAATCAATCAGCGCCGTGGATGTTGACAAACTTGACGATTACGCGATACTCGCCGGCTTTATGAAAGATGTTTTCGGCGAAGAGCCCGGAGAAGCGGAGCGCGCGCTGTTTAATCTTGCACTCGAAGAGTGCGATAAGGAGGCTGCGGAAAATTGAAACCCGTTTCACTCAGATTCAAAAACTTCGGTCCTTTTATCAAGGAGCAGTATATAGACTTCGCAAGGCTTGAAAAAAGCGGACTTTTCCTTATTTACGGCAACACGGGCAGCGGCAAAACCTCCCTGCTTGACGCCATCTGCTGCGCCCTTTACTGCGAATCGAGCAGCGGCGTAAGATACGGCGGCGGCGGAACGGATTCTTTCAATAAAATGCGCTGCCAGCAGGCCCCCGCAAACGAAGAAACCTTTGTTGAATTCATTTTTGAAAACGGAGAGCGCAAATACAGATTTTACCGTGAAATGAAACTCAACACGCGCGGCGTAAACTTCAATTACAATCACACCTGCGGCGAATATGACGGCGAAAACTATGTGCCGTTCGAAGCAAACCTCACTATGGAAAAGGTGAGCGCCTACGCCGAAAAAATAACAGGGCTCACCGCAAACCAGTTCAGGCAGGTAGTGATTCTTCCGCAGGGTCAGTTTGAAAAACTTCTCACCTCCACAAGCAAGGAAAAAGAAACAATCCTCTCCGGCATATTCGATGTGGAAAGATGGGACAGGATTACAACCTTTATCGCCAAAAAGGTGAGCGAAAAAGAAAAGATGCTTGCCGCCGAAAAAGCCTCTTTTGCAAACGTGCTCGGCAAGTACGGCTGTGATTCTTCCGATAAACTCGGTGAGTTGATTGAGAGCGAAAAGCAAAGACTCGAAGAGAATAAAGAAACCGAAAAAGCCCTTTCGGAAGAGATTGATAAACTCGAAAAGGGAAAAGAGGCGCTTCTCGACCTTGAAGGAAAGTTTAAAGAACTCGACAAGAGAAACCGCGCCCTTGAAGAAATTGCCGAAGAGAAAAAGAATTCCGGCGAGGAGGCCGCCCTGCTTGACAGAGCCGAAGAGGCGCTGAAAATAAAGCCCGTTTACGACAAGAGCATTGAGAGCGCAGATGCCGAAAAGGCCGGAAAAAGCAAAGCGGATGAGGCAGGCAAAAAAGCGGAAGAATCCGCAAAGGCTTTTGAAAACGCAAAGAAAGCAAAAGAAGACCACGATGCAAAGAAAGAAAGCATCAGGGAAAAAGCGGACAGAAAAGCGCTCTGCATAAGCAAGAAAAATGTATATGCAGATATAGACGAAAAGGCAAAGGCTCTTGCCGGAGCAAAAGCCGCGTATGAGAGCGCGGAAAAGAGCGAAAAGAAAGCGCAGGACGATCATAAAAAGACCGCCGAAGAATTCGAAAAAAGCATGGCTTCGCTTGATATAGCCCAGACCGCTTTCAGCGAATTAAGGCGCGAGTATGACAAAAACATCTGCGGCGTTATCGCATCAGAACTTGAAGACGGAAAGCCCTGCCCGGTGTGCGGCAGCACCTCTCATCCGAAACCCGCTTCACATCAGGGCAAAGCGGTGAGCAAAGAAGATGTTGACCTTGCCGAAGAGGCAAAAAATGAAGCGGAAAAGGCATATAAAGCCCTTCGCGAAAAAACCGAAAAGACCAAAGAAAAGGCGGATAACGAAAAGCAGGCTCTCTCTCAGGCGAAAAGCCGTATGGATCTTGCGCAGAGCGAACTTGATTCCGTTATGAATGCCACGCTCGACGGCATCGCAAGCCTTGATGAACTCGAAAGAGCGATAAGGGCGCTCGAAAAAGAAATTGACGCTTTTGATAAAGAAGAAGAAAACCTCACGAAGAAATACAATGAGGCACAGGGCGACAGCGCGTCCGCCGAAGCAATAAGCAAAAAGGCGAAGGAAGATTACGAGTCCGCCCGCAAAACAGCCGACGCCGATAAAAAGGCGTGGCTCGACGCTCTTGAGAAGAGCACCTTCGACGATGAGAAGTCATTTAAAGGCGCCGTGATAGAGCGCGAGGATATCAACCGCAGAAGAAAGGAACTTGACTCTCTTGACGGCAGATATGACCAGGCAAAGCACAATGCCGAGGAGCAGAAGAAACTCCTCGAAGGCAAAGAGAGACCGGACATCGCCTCTCATAACGAAGTGCTTGAAGGCAAAAAACAGGAGTGCCAGACTCTCAGCAACGGCAACGCTGTGCTTGCCGGAAAAATCGGCGATATGCAGGAGGACGAAAAAGACCTTTCCGTGCGTATGAAATCCTATAACGAAGAGAGCGCGAAGTACGACCTCGAAAAACTGTTCTCAGACCGTATCAGCGGCAAAAACGGCATAGGCGTCAAGAGATATGTGCTCGGCGTTATGCTTGACCTTGTCACAAACCGTGCAAACGAAATGCTCTCAAACATCTACGGCGGCAGATACAAACTGCTCAGAAGCAACGAAAAAGCCGGCAGCGAAAGAAACTCGGGTCTAGCGTTTGTGGTTGAGGATCATCAGTGCGGCAGAACGAGGTTCACCTCGGATATTTCGGGCGGCGAAAAATTCCTCGTTTCGCTCAGCCTCGCAATCGGACTTTCCGATGTGGTGCGCGCACGCGGAAGCGGCATTAACCTTGAGGCGATTTTCATAGACGAAGGCTTCGGCACTCTCGATAAAGAATGCCTTGCGGATGCCCTGTATGTGCTGCAGGCCGTCAGGGAGAAAAACGGTATGGTCGGCGTTATTTCACACGTTGATGAACTTGCCGAAACCATAAACGCCAAGATAGAAACCTACAAGGGCGAAAACGGCAACAGGTGCGAAGTGTTTTACGAATAAGGAGAGAAAGGTATGAATCTGAGCAAATCCAGATACTGCAAAGGTGTTCAGTGCCCCAAGATGCTTTGGATGGATAAGTATATGCCCGAGAAGGCGGCGGACCTTAACAACGAGAGAATCTTTGAAACCGGCAATATCGTGGGCGACCTCGCTATGGGCTACTTCGGCGATTTCACCGAAGTGCCCTATGCCGACAATAAATCGGAGATGGTTGAGGAGACGGCAAAACTTCTTGCCGCAGGCACGCAGAATATCTGCGAAGCGTCGTTTGTGTGCGACGGGCTTTTCTGCGCCGTTGATATCCTGCATAAAAACGGCGACGGCTGGGATATAGTAGAGGTCAAGAGTTCAACCGAACTTCACGAAATCTATCTGCACGATATGGCTTTTCAGTGCTATGTGCTCAGAAAAAACGGCCTCAATATCAAAGGCGTATTCAACCTGCATATCAATAACTCTTATGTCAGATACGGCGACCTTGACCTCAAAGGTCTTTTCACGCTTGAGGACTGCACCGAAACCGTGTTTGCCATGCAGGACGATGTGCCCGGCAATATAGAATACATAAACGCCTATATTGACTCTGCCGGCGAAAACGAGCCCGAGATGGATATTTCGCTCAGCTGTCAGAATCCTTATGAGTGCGCCTACTGGCCCTGGTGTGCGAGGCATCTGCCCTCACCGAGCGTCTTTGATATTTCGCGCCTTCCCGCAAAGAAAAAGTTTGAAATGTATGACAGCGGCATCACCGGTTACGGCGATGTGATTGACAAAAAGCCGAAACTCAGCAAAAACCAGTTAAGGCAGGTCGAAGCGGCGTTTTATCATCTGCCCGATGAAATCGACAAAGAGGGGATAAGGGAGTGCCTTGCCGGGTTTACCTATCCGCTCTATCACCTTGACTTTGAAACCACGCAGTACGCGATTCCGCCCTATGACGGGATGAAACCGTATCAGCAGATGCCTTTCCAGTATTCGCTTCACGTGCAGGAGTTTGCGGGAGCGGAGCCGGAGCATTACGAGTTTCTCGGCAAAGAGGGCACGGACCCGCGCAGGGCTCTTGCCGAAAGGCTGTGTGAGGATATACCCGAAGATGTGTGCGTGCTCGCCTACAATATGGGCTTCGAAAAGGGACGCATAAAAGAACTTGCCGACCTTTACCCCGACCTCGCGCCGCATCTTATGAAGATTCACGATAACATAAAGGATCTTATGATTCCTTTCCAGAAGCAGTATTATTACAGCGAAAAACTCTGCGGCTCATATTCCATAAAGTATGTGCTTCCCGCTCTTTGCCCCGGTGACCCCGAGCTCGATTACCACGCGCTTGAGGGCGTGCACAAGGGAGATGAAGCGAGCGCGGCATTCGCCGACCTGCCTAATCACACTCCGGAGGAGATTGCCGTAATACGCAAAAACCTGCTTGCTTACTGCCGCCTTGACACCCTCGCTATGGTCAAGGTGCTCGAAAGACTCCGTGAAATGATTTCATTAAAATAAACGGGCTGCCGTTTAAAACGACAGCCCGCTCTCTTTCTTTTTTAAGTGAGAGAATAGTTCTTCGCGAACTTTTTCTCCCAGGTTTCTTCAATTCCCGCGCGCCAGTCAAGCACCGCGTCCGTCAGTTCTCTGCAGATTTCGGGGTATTCATCCGCGAGGTTGTGCTTTTCGCCGGGGTCAGTGCCGAGATCCGAGAGGAAAACTTCCGCTCGCGGCTCCTCGCCCTCAACGAGTTTGCCGTTAAGCACAAGTTTCCAGTCGCCCTTTCTTACGGCATTCTGCCCTTCCATTTCCCAGAAAAGCATATCGTGGCATTTTTCTTCTCCGCCGAGCAGTGTGCTCAGTATGCTTTCGCCGTCTGTTTCATAGCCGGCGGGGTTTCCTCCGCAGGCTTCAAGCAGGGTGGGGAATATGTCGGTAGCGATATGCGGCGCTTCCGAAACGCGGGCAGGGAAATGCCCCTTGCGGCTGATTATCGCGGGCACGCGTATTCCGCCCTCAAACAGGCTGTACTTATGCCCCGTAAAGATTCCGCCCGAGCCTCCGTAGTAGGGGTCGGGTGTGCCGTCAAGGAAGTTTCTGCTCTCCCTCGAGGGTCCGTTATCGCTCTGAAAATATATAATCGTGTTTTCCGTAAGACCGAGTTTGTCAAGCGTACCGGTTATTTCGCCCACGCCGTCGTCAACCGCCGCAATCATAGCCGCCATAATGCGCCTGCTCCACGGCAGGTCGGGGAAGCGGTCAAGGTATTTCTGCGGAGCGTGCATCGGGTAATGCGGAGCATTGTAGGCAACATACAGGAAAAACGGCTCATCCTTATGCCTGTTTATGAAATCAACGCTCTTGCGCGTGATTCTTTCGGTCAGGTATTCGCCGTTTGCGTAAACCTCTTTGTCGTTTTCCCACAGGTCGTGCGTCGGGTCAAATTTGCCGTCCGCCATTCCGTAGTAAAAGATGTGCGAGTAGTAATCGAGGCAGCCTGCGAGAAAGCCGCTGAATTCATCAAAACCGTTAGCATTCGGACGGCATTCGTCTTTAAGGCCGAGATGCCATTTGCCCGAAATCCCGGTAGCGTAGCCGAGCTTTTTGAGAGCGGAGGCGATTGTCGGCACTTCGGGTGTAAGTCCGCTCGCTTTTCTGTTGCCCGCGAGTATCGCTCTCACGCCCGCGTTGCCCGGGTATCTGCCCGTGAGCAGAGCCGCCCTTGACGGCGAGCAGACGGGGGAGGCGGAATACATCGACTTAAACAGCACGCCGCCTTCCGCGAGCGAATCGATATTCGGTGTTTTGAGGTCACCGGAGCCCATACAGCCGAGGTCGGCGTAGCCCTGGTCATCCGTCATGATGACTACCACATTCGGTCTGTCCATTTTTATCCTTCTTTCTCTTGCAAAAAATGCTTATCTAAATTATACTATTGCTGTGATTAATGTCAACAGGGAAGATAATAATGAAAAATCTTGTTTTGCTCGTAAAGCCTGCCGCGGGCCTTTGCAATATGCAGTGCAGATACTGCTTTTATAAATCAGCAAGCAGTGGCAGAGAAAACAGAATAATGACACCGGAAACGGTTGATGAACTGATACGGAAAATAAAGGAATACGCTCCGTCCTCGCTCTCGGTAATGTTTCAGGGCGGTGAGCCCACCCTTGCCGGCATCGGCTTTTTCAGTGATTTTGTAAAGCGCGTAAAAGAGAGTATAGATGCTCCCGTCGCTTATTCCATTCAGACAAACGGCCTGCTTGTTGACGATGAGTTTGCCCGCTTCTTTAAGGAAAACGGTTTTCTCGTCGGAGTTTCGCTTGACGGAAACCGCAAAACAAATGACAGATACCGCCTTGACAAAAACGGCGAAAGCGTGCTTGCCCGCGTACTCACGGCAATTTCAATTCTCGGAAAGCACCGCGTTGATTATAACATTTTATCCGTTATTGATGACGAAAACGCCCGCGATATCGAAAGCACATATAAGTATTTCGCAAAGCATAATTTCGGCTATCTGCAGTTTATCCCGTTTGTGGATGAAGGCGGCGGAGTTTCGCTTTCAAACGAAAACTATGAAACTTATCTTAAAAAAATATTCGATTTATGGTATGAAGATTTTATGAGCGGAAAATACGTTTCCGTGAGGCATATCGATAATTATATCGGCATTCTTACAGGCAGAAACCCCGAAAACTGCGCAATGTGCGGCACCTGCGGCCACTATTTCGTCGTTGAGGCAAACGGCGACATCTATCCCTGCGATTTCTACTGCGCGGATGAATACAAAACAGGCTCCGTATATGATGACAGCCCGTTTGAGCTCAGCGATAAACACAAAAAGTTTATTGAGGAATCCTTTGCCGTGCGTGAAAAATGTGCGGACTGCAGATATTACAATCTCTGCCGCGGCGGCTGTAAAAGAGACCGCATAAACGGTTACACCGAAAACAGATACTGCAAGGCTTATTACGGCTTTTTTGAATACGCCTTTGAGCGTATGGAAAAAATCGCTCACATCCTTAAAAACAACGGAGTAGACAGATGAAAATACTGTTAAGACTGCTTCTTTTTCTTACTGGAAGCGCGCTTATAATTCTTGACATAGGCCCGTTTTTCATTTCGGGCGAAATAAATATCGGTCTTATCGCCGGCGTTGCTCTGGGCGCTGTGCTTATTCTTTACGCCCTGCTTTTCAGGCGGATAAATTCGCTTATCGCAAAGGCGTTTTCACACATTCCGGGCAGGGTTATCCTTTCCGCCGCCGCGCTCTTTCTTTCAGCGGCTGTTGCCGTGAGCGGCTTTACCCTTGCAAACATCGTGAAATACAGCAAAGAAACGGATAAAAGAACAGAGTATATAATCGTGCTCGGCTGTATGGTCAATTCCACCGTGCCGGGCAGACACCTTTCCGCCCGCATAAGCAGGGCTTATGAATACCTTACCGAAAATCCGGGCAGCAAGGCGATTCTCTCGGGCGGTCAGGGCAGAGGGGAGGATATAACCGAAGCGAGGTGTATGTTTAATGAACTCACCGCGCGAGGCATCTCGCCGGACAGACTTATTCTCGAAGAAAAATCAACCTCTACCATAGAGAATTTTGAAAACTCGCGGATTATCCTTGACGCGATGGGAATTAATATTGACGAGATAACGGTAGTGACAAATGATTTCCACGAATACCGCGCCTCAAGGTTTGCCGCGCGCAATAATCTCAAGGCATACCCTTACCCCGCAAAAACCGCTTGGACAGGCTACCTGCCCTTTGCCTTCAGGGAAATATTTGCCATAGGTTATCAGGTCTATCTCGGCAGAAACAATCTCACAAACTGATTACGGGGCGTCCTTTTCTCAAGGGCGCCTTTTCTTAAATTTTGTGCCGTTCTTTGTAGATTTTTTTGTTTTAATCTGTTACAATAAATAAGTAAACCGGAATCTGTTTTCGGAGTTGATTGATATGAGCAGAATTATCGCGTTTTTGCTCTCGCTTCTTACCGTTATCAGCGGCGCATTCGGCTTTTACCGCCCGGGTAAAGAGGCGGATTTCAGGGCGGAATATCCGCGCGGAGAAAGAGATATGGAAAAATATCACGGCATTTATACCTGCGCGGGAGACTGCGGCGGAGTCCCGGCTCTTTTTGTAAACGGCGAGCCTTATCCCGCGGCGGCATATATGACCTACCTTGAAGAGTATAACAATTACAGCGAGTTTGCGGATGCGGGCTGCAAACTGTTTTCCGTGCCCGTGCTTTTCGCGGGCAGATGGATAAACGCAAACGAGGCGGCTAAACCTTTTCACGCGGGCATATTCGACAGTAAAGATGCGCCCGATTATTCAACGCTCGATTCCTCGATTGACCGTATTCTTTCCGCCTGCCCCGATGCTCTTATAATCCCGAGAGTCAATCTTTCGATGCCGCTCTGGTGGATTGAGGAAAACCCGGATTGTACCGACGGCACGGGCAAGCGCGAATCCCTCTTTTCGCCCGAATACCGCGAAACCGCTTCTCAGATGCTCATAAAAGTGATTGAGCACATAAACGCGAGCGAATATGTTTCGCATATAGCCGGCTATCATCTCGCGGGCGGCAACACCGAAGAGTGGTTTCATTTTGACCTTAACGCAGGTTACGGTGAAAGCGCCGAAAAGGCTTACCGCGAATATATCGAAAAGTATTATCCCGGCACGGAGTACAAAGGCCTGCCCGATTTATCACTTCTCAAAGGTAAAGGCCCTTATCACAAGGATGAAAACCTTGCGCGCTATCTTGAATTTGCGTCAAACGCCGTGGCGGATGATATATGTTATTTCAGTTATGTTGCCAAAGAAGCAACCGGAAGAAATCTTGCAGTAGGCACTTTTTACGGCTACTCACTCGAAGTGAGTTCGCCCCTTTACGGCACACACGCTCTTAAAGTGATTCTTGACTGCGACGATATCGATTTCATCTCTTCGCCCAATTCCTACACGGGCACCCGCAGTCCCGACCTTGACTGGACCGAGATGTATCCTGCGGATTCCGTGCGGCTTCACGGCAAAATCTGTATGCAGGAGTGCGACTTGCGCACTCACCTCACAAAGCCCCTTTCGGAGTGCGCGCCCGGATATGACGACGGCGGCTATTACTCCGCGCCTATATGGCAGCCCCTCTCGGGGAAAGAGCAGACGCTGTATCAGCTGCGCAAATCATTCAGCCGTCAGCTCATAAAAGGCAACGGCTTCTGGTGGTTTGATATGTGGGGAGGATGGTATAACGACCCCGAAATCCTTTCGCTTATGAGCAATATGCGAAATGTATATAGCGAGTCTCTTTCAAAGCAGGTGAGGAGCAGCACCGCCGAAACCGCCGTGTTTGTTGACGAGAGCGCCTTTAAGTATATGACCGATTGCCCTCTTCGAAACACCGCTTTCAATCAGAGAAACGCGCTCGGACTTATGGGCGCGCCCTATGATATTTACGACGTAAGCGATTTCGAACAGGTTTACGCAAAATACAAAGCAATCATTTTCCTCTCGGATTTAAAAACGGATAATATGTCCCGCGCGCTTGAAATATGCCGTGAAAGCGGCGTGAAATATATTTCCGCGTCAAATCTCAAAAAAGAGTTTTCCGCCCCTCAGCTGCGGGCGTTCTGCTCGGCGCAGGGCGTTCACATTTACTGCGGGAGCGATGATATAATATACGCAAACGGCAACTATATAGCGCTCTGCAGTATTGACGGCGGCGCAAAGGAAATCACCCTCGGCGGCAACTTTGCTTACCGTGAACTGCTTGCGGAAAACGGAATTGAGGGCAGGGGAAACACAATAAAGGTTCAGATGAACGCGCACGAAACCAGGCTCTTTGAACTCACATCAGATTAAAAAACAAAACGAAAGGAAGTATTGATTATGTGGAAAGTATTAATGATTTTCGCTATGCCTCTTTCTTATCCGTTCCTTATCGGATACGGACTGCTTATGAACATACTCGGTCCTCTCGGCGTGCCCGATTTTCTCGGACTTATGACAAATATGTAAGGCGTTAATACACTTTGATTTTAATTCTGCAAAACTACAAAGGAGGGTAATCTATGTTATTCGGTGACGGCTCCGCGGCTGCAAAAGCGGCGGCTGAAGCGGCAAAAGCGGCAGTCAGGAGCACAGCAAACTTCAACTGGACCTTTATCGCAATTCTGGCAGTGGTTATTGTCGGAATCTGGATTCCTCAGTGGAAAAAGAAAAACTACAACGGTATGGCGGCGGCTCTCGCTCTTTACGGAGTGCACTGGATTTATGAAATAGCAAACGCCGTTATCTGCCATTTTTCAGGCTATGCCCTGTGGCATGTTTCACCCGAAAGCACAAGTTTCATTCTGCTTGTCGGCGTGTCGTGGGAACTTTCGATGATGTTTTCCGTGGCGGGCTTTATGAGCGTTGAACTTCTGCCTGAGGATAAGGACAAAAAGATTCTCGGCATCAACAACAGAATTGCCTTTGCAATCGGCAACGCGCTGTTTTTCTCGCTTTTCGAGATTTTCCTCGCATCAACTCCCGCGTTTATCTGGGTCTACAAATGGTGGGGCGCTCTTCCCGTATTCATCACCACTTATATTCCCTTCTTCCTTGCGGCAAACCTGATTTACGACAAGCCCCGTAAAACACAGAAGAGATTTCTCATCGGCCTGTGGGGCACGGTCGCCGTGCTGCTTGCCGTGCTTATTCCTCTCGGAATTATCTGATAAAACCGCATAAAACATAAAGATAAACATCTGCCGGTGTGTAATGCGCCGCGCAGATGTTTGTCAAGTTAACCGCTTTTTTCGTTTTTTGAAATAACGTACGGTGAGGCAATATGAACTATAAAATCGTAGATATGGAAACCTACTACCGCAAGGGCGTTTTCCGTCATTTCTCCGAGGACTGCAAATGCTCAACCTCTATGACGGCAAGGATTGATGTCACAGCGCTCGCGGAGTATTCCGAAAAGACAAATACAAAATTCTATATCAATTTTCTCTATCTTCTCTCAAAGGTGCTCAATTCCCGCGAGGATTACAGGATGGGCTATCTGTGGCAGACGGGCGAAGTTATCTGCTACGATGTGATAAACCCGACGCAGTATGTTTTTCACGAGGATACCGAAACCTGCTCCCCGGTGTATTCCGAATACTGCGAAGACTACGGCACGTTTTATGAAAACGCCCTGCGCGATCTTGAAAACGCGAAGAAGACAAGGGAATACGCTCTCGACGCGGCAAATCACCCCAACTGGTTTGACGCCTCCTATCTTTCCTGGCTGTCGTATGATTCGCTCAATATCGAACTGCCCGACGGCTATCTCTATTTTGCTCCGATAGTCAACTGGGGCAGATACCGTGAGGAAAACGGCAGGCTGCTTATGCCCGTGAGCGTAAGGCTCAACCACGCGATTGCGGACGGCTACCTGATTGCAAATGTATTCCGCCTGCTCGAAAAAGAAATTTCGCTTTTCACAAAGGCCTGATAATATGAAACAATACAAAAAGTTTTTGCTTCCCGCTCTGATGCTTCTCATATTCGAAGCGGTGGCAGTTACCCTGTGGCTCACAAAAGACAACATTTTTTATCTCTTCAATTTCAGTTATATCGGCTTTTCTGTTGCGCTCGGTATATTCCTGTATATGAAGGGTTATAAACACGCGAGGCGCATTGTCCAGCTGCTTGTGGGCCTTTATATGCTCGTTTATCTCGGGCTTATCAAAAATGAAAATATGCAGATTGAAGGCTTCTGGTATTATCTTTTCACGGGCACATTCGAGGCGGCTGTGATTCATTACGCTGTTGCCAAAATCTTCGGTCCGCTCATCTTCGGGCGCGGCTGGTGCGGCTACGCCTGCTGGACTGCAATGGTGCTCGATTTTCTGCCCTATAAGGTGCCCTCACAGCCGAGGAAAAAACTCGGGTGGATAAGATATGTCACTTTCGCTTTGTCGCTCGTTTTCGTCGCGGCGCTGTTTCTCGCGAAAGCGGGCAATATTGAAAAGATAATGTTTTGGGCGTTTATTATAGGCAATACTCTTTATTACGCCGCCGGCATTATCCTCGCCTTCGCGTTTAAGGATAACAGAGCATTCTGCAAATACATCTGCCCCGTTACCGTTTTTCTCAAACCCGCGAGTTACTTTTCGCTTTTCCGTATCAAGTGCGATAAGGAGAAATGCGTTTCCTGCGGCAAATGTAAAAAGGTCTGCCCGATGGATGTTGACGTAACCGACAATTCGAGAAAAAGACTCAACGCAACAGAGTGCATACTCTGTATGGAGTGCGTTAAAAACTGCCCGAAAGACGCGCTTTGACTTTTAATCAAGAGGTGGGGCAACAGCGGGTTGCTTGTAATATCGCCGCGCCGGTATTAGAATAACAGCGGAGGTGGAATTATGGATACTAAAAGCGTAATTTATGAACTCAGGACCAAAAACGGACTCTCGCAGGATGACCTCGCGGAGAAGGTGTTTGTCACCCGCCAGGCGGTCTCACGCTGGGAAACGGGCGAAACGGTGCCCGGCACCGAAACCCTCAAACTCCTTTCCTCACTTTTCGGCGTTTCAATCAACACTCTGCTCGGCTCGCCGCAGAAACTCAGATGTCAGTGCTGCGGTATGCCGCTTGAGGATGAAATGATAGGCAGAAACAAAGACGGCTCACTCAACGAGGAATACTGCAAGTGGTGCTATGCCGACGGCACATATACATACAGCGATATGGATGAACTGATTGAAGTGTGCGTAAAGCATATGGCAAACGAAAACTTCTCCGAAGAGCAGGCGCGCGATTATATGAAGCAGATGCTGCCCACTCTCAATTACTGGAAGAAATATGAAGAACTCGGCGATAACGGCGAATTCGATAAATTCAAGGCTCAGCTGATTGACGAAATCAACGCTCTCGGAATCGAGGGAATGCCGAAGGTTGAAAGCCTCAACGCCCTTGTCGGCGCGTATGTAAACCTTGAGTATCCTCTGCCCGGCGGAGAGAAGGCGAAATTCCTTGATGACGGCACAACCTATCTCGGCACTCAGCTCGAGTGTGAATTCGGAGGGGACAGATGCTTCGGCGTGCTCGCGAATATGGATTTCATACTCATCTGCACTTATGAAGCGCAGGGCGAAAACCCCGAACTCCTGCTTTTCAAAAAAAGATAATCTATGATAACTTGATATATAATATTCCCCGCATACCTGTAGGTATGCGGGGAATTGTTTATTGATTTATATTGCCGTCTTTTCTATCCAGCGGGCGACAAGAGAGGTGAGTTTCATCCGCTGCCCGGCAAAACTGTGGCCGCTCATTATGCTGCTGTATTCAACACAGGCATTTGCTTCAGAGAGTTTTTCATAAAGCGGTTTCATCATCTTTTCTGCGGGAGCTACCGTGTCAAGAGATGCCTCCGTAAGAAGCACATTGCGGTCTGCAAGTTTTTCATATCCGTTGAGAATGCTCAGTTCATCGCGGTTGTTCAGCGCGTTTTCATATACTTCGCTTGCCGAGTTCATATTAAGGCACTGCCCCTCTGTTTCTATCATAAGAAACAGGTCTTTTTCCATATTGTATCTGAATGCGGCACCTATGTCATAAGCCGCCAGAGCCGCAACACCGCGTATAAACGGCAATTCTTTTGCCGCGTTCAGCACCGAAAGGCCGCCCATACTGTGACCGACAAGAAAGATGTTATCGGGGTCAATATCATACTGCTCCGATATTGCGGGGCTATGCGCCCACTTTGCGATTGCGATAAGGTCGTCCTTAAGATTTGTGAACAGATACTTGCCTTCGCTTCCCCACGCGCCGCGGTGATTCATATGGATAACCACGCATCCCGTTCTCATAAGCGCCAGTTCAAGGTCGTTGTTTGTGGTGTAACCCGGAAATCCGTGCGACATTATTACGGCAGGGAAGGGCTTTTCGTTTCTTTTATCAGGGGAGAGCAGATAACCGTAAAGCCTGCACCCTCCGCTGATTATATTCAGTTCAAACACTTCGGGAGCCGATTCAATGCTGTCCGATTCAAATTCCGTAAATGCTTTTTCCGCTTTCATTTTCTCTCCGCTTAATCTTTTTATTTCAGAGTGTATTTCATTATTTCGGGGTGGCACAGAGTGCCGCGCTTGCCGCAGGTGCAGCAATAGACCGCTATCTTCGGCGAACTGTCCCAATCCATTGCCTGCCAGCCGGTGTGTTTATAGTATTCCGGCTCTTTTGCGCACGCCCAGAGTTCCGTTATGCCGAGTTTACGCGCTTCTTCAAACACGGCATTCTGCATTATCACGCCGTAGCCTCTGCCGCGCGCGTTTTTATCCACGGCTATATCGCCGAGCGAATAAACGCCGTCGCGGATTTCGAGCGTTGAAGCCGCCATAAGTTCTCCGGTTTCGGCGTTATCCATACGCCACATTTTTATAACTCTTTCCGGCATTCTTTCTGCGATATCAACGCCCATCCCGCTTTCGTGAAAGAGCGTTGAAAGAGCAAAAAAGTCGTCTGTTTCCTTTATTATATAGTCTTTTGCCATTGTCCAGTTACCTTTGCCTTGAATTGTTTTCCAAGGAAGTATAACACTATCCGCCTATTAAGTCAATAGGTGAATATTCTTGGGCGCGGAAACAAAAAGCCGACACGGTTTTGTCGTGCCGACTTTTTAATAATATTCCGTGACTGCGTAATCAGTCAATGTATTTACGGTAAAATGCAATCGCTTTATCAATCGCGTCTTTGCCCGCTTTGCTTTCGGACGCAAGCACGCTGAATACGTGCGGCAGGTCAACTCCCTCATACTTCGGATAGTCGAGCAGAAGCACGTCAATGCCCATATTTTTTAGCAGCTCAGCCTGCTCCCTCGTCTGCTTGAGAGCCATGCTGTCGCCGCTGCTGGTAATCAGGCAGGTCGGCGGAAACTCTGCTTCTTTGGCGATTTCGTCAAAGTTCATATAATCGTAGCCGGGCGCTTTCCTGTAGCCCTTGCCCCACATTTTCGTTGTGTAAACACTCATAATTCCCTTGTCTTTCGCGCTTGCGACAGGGGAGGTGAGCAGCAGGGTTTTGAGTTTGAGGCCGGGCGCGGCGGTGCCGAATACTCCGCGCAGTTTTTCGCTTGTGAGCAGGGCGGCGGCGTAACTTGCCAGCATACCTCCGGCGGAGTCGCCCGTGAGCATAATATTGTTTCTGTCGCACGGATATTCGCCGAGATGAAGGGCGATATAATCGAGGGCGGCCATCACGTCTTTAAGCTGCTCATACACCGTCACTTCGGGCACAAGGCGGTAACTGATGTTGAATACGGTGAAGCCGCGTTTTGCGAGATTGAGGCAGTAGATTTTGTTCAGGTCCTTTGTGCCGTACATCCAGCCGCCGCCGTGAATATCAATAATCACAGGCAGATTTCCGTGCGTGTTTTCGGGGTGATAGACATCCAGCAGGTGAAGGGGATTGCCGTCTTCAATATAGGGAATATCGCAGATTCTTTTTATGCCTTCGGGCTCGGTCTGTGAAGCGATGTTTTTGGCATCGCTCTTTTCAACCATACTCCAGAATGCTTTGCAGATTGAAATAAATACTGACATAATCTTACCTCGCTCTTTATTATCGGATTGAATTAAGGTCGTTTATAATGCGCTGTAAATCTTCGTGAGTCCACTCGGGGCTGATATCAAGATACGCCGTTCGTTTAAGTATATCAAGTGACTTCGCGCACATATCGGGTGAGTAATTCATATTGAGCCCCTGGTTTTCCTTCATTTTGAAGGGATCCATTGCCGGATGAAGAGCGCCGCGCTTTTCCATAATCTGTGACCAGTCATAGTAAACATGTCTGCCGGTGTCATAGGGAATCTGGATGCCGTATCCCTTTTCCCTCATCTTCGCGGCGAAGTCGCGGCATTCGCTTTCGCTCCCGAAACGGAAAGCCGCCGACACACAGCAGGCGCCGTCAAAGTCGTTGTAGGGAATGGGCTTCAGCGTTTCGAGGCTGTTAACTATTGCTTTGCAGTTGCGGCGAAGGTCCGGCAGAATACCGGGCAGGCGTTTTAACTGCTCGCGCAGAATTGCGCCCGTAATATCGGACACTCTGTATTCCGAGCCGCCGAAAAGGGGCTCGGTGACCTCGCTCAACTGGTCGCCGAAAAACGCCACCGCGCTCGCGTCGTGATAAATCAGAGCGCGCTCAAAAATCTTACGGTCGTTTGTCACGAGAGCGCCGCCCTCGCCTGAAGTGATGACCTTGAAAATATTGAAACTGTATGCCCCGGCGTCGCCTATTGAGCCGAGAAATCTGCCGTGATATGTTCCGCCGTCGGACTGACAGGCGTCTTCCACAACGGCTATTCCGTGCTTCTTCGCGATTTCCGTAATCGCGTCCATATTTGAGGGCAGACCCATAATGTGCACGGGGATAATCGCCTTTGTATGAGACGAAATATTCTTTTCAACCGCCTCGGGGCTGAGCGTCATCGTTTCGTCAATATCCGTAATCACGGGTATCGCGCCTGCTCCCGTAACCGCGAGGGCCGTTGCGATATATGTATACGCGGGCACAATCACCTCATCGCCCGGGCCTATGCCCAGGGCAACAAGCGCGGATTCGAGCGCGGCATAGCCGGAGGTCATCAGCAGGGTGTATTCCGAGCCGACGGTTTTGCTCCATTCCTCCTGGAAATTGTAAACTTCCTTGCCCGCGTCATTGATTTTGAAAAACTGTTTTGAGCGGAGCGTACGGGCGATTGCCTCTTCTTCTTCGCGGCCTATTCTGTACATTTAATCACTCCTTATCCGTTTACAATGCGCAATATTTCGTTTATTAGATTCTGATCCGTTGCGTCCTCAAGCAGAAACAGACTTCCGTTAAGGAAACAGTCCACCTCGTATCCTCCGAGACATAACTGATCCTGCGTGGGCAGGTAGAAATTGTAGCCGTTTGTGTTTGATAACACCAGCGTGTGCGGAAATCTTGATTTAAGATACTCCCTGAGCCTTAATGAAATGCCCGAGAAAAACTCAAACGGCACCGGGATAAACAGCGCGTCGCCTATTGAAACAAGCGAAGTCGGGATTTCCTTTGCCTGCGGTATTTCTTTTCCGCTTGTGAGAAACGCCTCAACGTCTTTCAGATGACTGTACTTAAGCGCGAATATGTTTGTCAGGTTTTCCGCGTCTTTGTATTCTTTCAGTTTTTCCTGCACTTCCCGGAGCGAAGGCATCCCCTTATACGGCAGACGCACCGTGCCTGAAAAGATTTCGAGTTTTCCGTCTTTGTATGCTCCGAGTTTTCTCAGCGCTCTCACCGCGTCAAAAGCGGCAACCGAGCCGAGTTCTTCAATGTGCGAGCAGTCGCCGGTAGTAAGCCCGTTTGTCAGTCTCGGGCCCGTGTCGCCTACGGCGCCGTTCCAGAAAGCGGTTAAAGTGCCTGTCACATTTTCAACCCTGTCACACATAACGCCGGACCAGTCGCGCGAAATTTCGCGGCCGTGCCCGCCCGCCGTGCCGTGACAGCCGTAGTGTATCAGATTGATTATTCCCTTTTTGCTTTCCTTTTCCCTCACGGCGATGAAAGTCATGCAGGGGTCGTAGCTGCCGCACGGATTCTGGCCGAAATTGATTGTGCCGTCGGGCATCTGCTCGCGGCGGTTTACGCCGACATCGCTTCTGACGGTTGAGTATGCGATTTCCGCCCCCGTCAGTGACGCCACCGCTTCTTCGCTCGCTTTGAGTATGCCGGGCAGGAAAATCGAGTCAACATAGTCGCGGTCAACTTCGCCCCAGCCTTCCGCTCCCGAAACATTGGGCGCGGAGTGGGTATGCGTTGCCGAGATAAGAATATTCGCGGCGGGTACGCCCGTTTTACCGGAAACCGCCTGCCTTATTTCATCCGAAAGTTCCGTCTGCAAATCGCCTACACAAACCGTTATCAGCAAAGCGGTGATTTTACCCTGACTTACGGCAAGGGCAGTCGCATCGAGATTATCGTGCACAGAGTCGCTGTGCCAGTCAGGCGCGTAGCCGTAAAGGCAGGTGCCGACCGGGGGAGTGATGTCCGCCTTTGCCGCTCCCGCTCTGAATATATTTTCCTGTGTAACACCCATTTCGCTTCACCTCCGGAATACCGGGAATAAATGATATGATTTATCGGAATAAATGCAATAATTCGTCAATTGAATTATATCACAATACAGACCAATATCAAGGTGTTTATATGCGTAAATAGTTTATTCTTTAATCTATCAACAAAAACAAAAGCACTCCGCCCTTCGGCAGAGTGCAATGCCGGTTATTCTTTCTCATTATGCGCGTTACGGTAAATGATTTTATAAGGCGAACCGTCTTCTTTTACCATCTGTATTTTTTCTATGCCGTAAGTGTCCAGCACTTTTTCCCATCTTTCCTGCATGCCTTCATCGTATTCCACGGGCAGAAAGCCTGCGCTGAGATATGATTTAACGGCGGATACGCGCCACTCGTTTGTGGTGAGCGAAACGATTTTCGCTCCGCGTTCTTTAAGCGTTTTCTGAACGATATAACTCAGAAACTTCGCGAGCCCTTTGCCCCTGAAATCCTGTTTTATTCCTACCCAGTGCATATCGCCTATACCTGTATTGCTCCAGATAAAGGAAGTGGCGGTGCCGACGTGCTCGCCGTTGTAATCGAGAAACCATACATCTTCTTCGGGAACGATATCGGTGAAATCATAGATTTCTTTTTTGAAACGTTCTTCGTCGCTTATATCGCTCTCGTCCCATGTCCTGATACTTTCGTTCCAGTCCGCAATATCAACCTGCCTGTTGCTTTCGCGAAAGTGTGAAAAAGAGTATCCTTCGGGCAGAGTCATTTCGGGAAGTTCGTTTTCAGTAAACCAGTACATCTTAAGCTGTGCCATATTTCTCATCTCCTGAACAGGTTTTCGTTATACTTATAAATCATTTTTCCTCTGTCGTATATCACTTCATAATCGCCTGTGGCGTTTTCGCTGTAACCGAGCGCGGCGTTTCTGATTTTTGCGCAGCCGCAGGAGTTTTCGCCGCTCTCAATTCCTATATGATAATTGCCGCTTTCGCCGACTGTGAAGCCGAGAAGCTTCTCTTCCCACTGACCGCTGTGAAAGGGGAGTGAGGCGATAAGATTGCCGCTGTCGAGATTTCTTACAAATAAACTGAATTCGCCGCCGTCTGACATAACCTCCGCCTTGAAAAGGCAGGGCTTTCCGGTTTTGATATACAGCCCCTGATAAAGGGCCGCGTTCCCGCCGTCTGCGGTTTCGATAAAGCCGTATGAATTATTCTCTTCGCGGTGAACTCCGGCTTTGCCTCCGGCGGAAGTTTTCATGCTCCAGAAGCATCTTCCGTTTTCGAAATTTCCGTTCTGAAAACTGCTCATTGAGCGGAAATAATTCATATCGCTGATGTGCGTGTCAAAGAAGTTTGCCTCAATGCCGTCTATCACATTGTTTTCAAATCTTACATTGGTCACGGGAGGGAAGCCGCCTTTTTGTGAATACGGATTCCACAGCCAGTTGCCCAGCGTTTCAATGTGATTATCGTGAACATAAACGTTCCTTACCTCGACCTTTTCGAGGTCATCGCACTCTATGCCCCACAGTATCATACCGAAGGCCTTGCAGTGATTGGATTTAAGGTCGTTATGGTCGATTTCAATGTTTTCGCTTGCCTGCGGCTCGTCGCTGTTCCACCATTCGCTCCTGCGCGGGTCTCTGTATGAGGAGAAGATGTATACCGAGTCGTCGCCCGTAAACATCTCACAGCCCGTAATGCGTATGTTTTTGCAGTTCATCAGGCAGATTCCGTCGCCGTTGCCGTGGCTCCAGTTGTTGATTTTTACATTTTTTATAAGCCCGTCGCTGCTCGTGAAGGGCATCATCGCGTAACTGTGATAGTTTGTGATTGTGATGTCGCTGATTGTGAAATTACTGCATCTGTAAAACCCTATCGGGCAGATTTTGATGAGCGTTTCCGGGTCTTCCACTTCGCTCATTCTCAGAGTGCCGTTGCCTGTAACCGCGAAATCCGTGCTTCCCTCGGGAGCGAAGATAAAAGGATAATTCCTGTACCAGTTGTGGCTCCACTTGATTTCACCGGAGAAGTTGTGCCCGGGAGAGGGGACATATTTTTCATACTTTTCGCCGGCGGGTTTATAATAGCCTTCGCTGCCCGCCGCCTGCTGAAGAACCGCTCCGTCTTCAAAATGAAGCGTGACGCCGCTTCTGATAACTATCGACGTTACTTTGAACGTTTTCCCGGCGTCAAGCTTTACCGTGCCGCCGCCGTTTTTATGAACGAAATCTATCGCGCGCTGGATTGCTTCGCGGTCATCGGCTTTTCCGTCACCCGAAGCGTTATACGGAAAAGAACAAACATTGATATTCATATTGCCCTCCGGCATTTTTTCTTAAATTATAGCATCCGGAATTTATAAAGTAAATGTTTTATTGACGCCTGTTATTCATTCAGGCGCGATTTTTTCTCCGATTCATATTCACTCTTGGCAGGTTGATTTATAAAATAATTATTGTATTCAGACATATCGGTATGATAAAATATATAAATAAGCCATTCTTGAAAACGATTGGGAGGTAAACTTATGAAAACAGGTAAAAAACTTTTATCCGTTATTCTTTCGCTGATGCTTGCGCTAGGTGCTGTTGCTGTCTGCAGCCCTGCTGCTTATGCAGACGCCCCCTCGCTGACCGAAGTAACTCTTCAGCAGGACGGAAGAGGCGCATATTATACTTACAAATCGGATCATAACACATTGCTTGAGATTACACTGTATGTCGACGGTGAAGCGCATTCAATCTCGGTAACACCGTCTGCTTCCGTTGAAAGCGTGAGGACATATTTCCTGATGTTGGATAAAAATGTCTTCGGTCTTACTTCTGCCGATTACGGCAAAACGCTCAGCCTCGCAATCAAAGCGGTGAACTATGAAGGCGAAAAAACTGTGCGCTCTGATGAAATGATAACTCTTACGAAGCCCGAACTTAATATGCCTGATACTGTTGACTGCACTCTGCTCAGTAAAGCAGTTGATATGTATGATGTATCTGTGGTAAGCGGAATATCCTGGACAAACGGCTCAAGCGTAACCAAGCGTATAGTCGAAAAGCAAAACGGTGACAGTTGGGAAATCGTTGATGATAACCATGTGATGACTGCTTCCGACGGCGGTGTTTACAGAATCCACATTGAAACCAACCCCGACGTATCAGAACTCTATTATTCAAATACATTTACCGTCCATGTTCCGACTGTAAATTATAATCTCAACGGCGGCGTTCTGCACGATTCCGCCGTAACAAACTTTATGCCGGATGATCTCCCCGTTGAACTGCCTGAGCCCGAAAGGGAGAACTACACATTCGGCGGATGGTATGAGTCCGAAGATTTTTCGGGCGATGCCTTCACATCAATTCCCGAAGGCACTTCCGGTGACATCAATCTTTATGCGCAGTGGATTGCAAACGAATTTAACGTAACCTGGATGTCCGGCGGTGAAGAATACAAAACCGAAAAAGTCCCCTTTGACAGTGAAATAAAGGCACCGGAAGATCCCGTAAAGGATTATTACACCTTTACCGGCTGGGATCCCGGTATTCCCGAAACAATGCCTGCGAAAGACCTGACCTTCAACGCGTTATTCACCGCGAATGAATACACAGCAACCTTCGTTGACGAAAACGGCAATGTAATCGGCACGGCGGCCTACACCGTGAATACAGAAAAACTTGACGAGCCCGAAGTCCCCGCAAAAGAGGGCTACGACGGCGCATGGGAAGAATATGAACTGACGCCCGAAGGCATCACCGTGAAGCCGGTCTATACTCCCGCCAACATCTGCAAACTCGACCATGAATACCACGGCGACACATTCTGGGGCAAACTCGTAACCTTCGTCCACAACCTCATCTGGACCGCCTTCAGCTTCCTCGGCATAGATTTGTATGTGTCAATAAAAGTGGATTGATAAGCGGTTTATCAATCGAGTTGCATTTTTATTCCCGAACTTCATAATTCAATAATTGCCAAAAAAGCAGCCATTTACAAGAAATAAGAAACACTAAAAGAAATTTACTCACAAAGATTTAAGTCGAATATGGAAAAATATACATTAAGCATTTCATAAAAACTCTATTGGAGGAATAATTATGAAGATGACAAAGAAGATTTTATCCCTTCTTCTCTCGCTTATGCTCGTGCTCGGCACGGTTATGATTGCCGCTTTTTCCGCAGGCGCGGACACGGGCAGTTACACAGTGGGCGACACTGTTAAGTTCGGCACTTATCCGCAGAGCAGGGTCGAATCAACAGCCGCGCTTTCTCAGGCCGCCGAAGGCGCTGAGTGGAAAAGCTTCAACTATTACAGCGGCACGGGCGGCGCCACCGGCTGGAGCAACGGCACAATGGCGCCCGGCGATTATATGAAATATGCGGATTTTTTCCTGGAAGGAGCAAAATACCGCGCAGTGTCCTTCTCTGAGCTTCGCCCGCGCGCAACGGGCCTCACGCACGATGCCGATTATTCCTATATGGATGAGTACGGCTACGCAGTTAATACAGTTTATTATTTTAAATTTGAGCCCGTTGAGTGGCGCGTGCTTGACCCGGAAAGCGGCCTTGTTATGTGCACAAGCGCAATAGACAGCCAGGCGTATAACAACTTTGTTTATACTCTCGGCGGCAAGAAATGGGGCGACTCCGAAGCAACCTGTTTTGCAAGCGATTACAAAAACAGCAGCATCAGGAAGTGGCTGAACGATGATTTTTACAACACCGCTTTTACCGCGGAGCAGAAGGACAATATCAGTTTTTCCGGCAGTCTTGATAACAGCTCATCATATAACTCCGCTTATGATTCGGACTCAACGAATGACAAAGTGTTCCTGCTCTCATTCGGCGAAGCCACAAACAGCGGCTACGGCTTTAAATCCTCGCCGGACGAAGCCGACCCCGCCAAATCGGTTTCCGCAACCGCCTATGCCGAATGCCAGGGCATTTATGAAACCGATGAGCACAGCGTTTGCTGGTGGCTGCGCTCTCCCGGTAGCAACTCCGACGGCGCAAGCCTGATTAAACCCGGCGGGCAGGCATATTATTACAACTATGTTTACCTGACGGAAACGGGCATTGTTCCCGCGTTAAAGCTGAAGGAAATAAAGAGCGGCACGGCTTTCGCTCCGCTTTATGAGAACATTGATATTGAGATAGAAGGCGGAGATTATGAACAAGGCGAAACCCCGATCGTAACCGTGACTCTTCCTTCCGATGCGGAAGGCAAGGTGTATTTCTTTATTGACGGCGATACACTGCTCGGGGAATGTACGGTGTCAAACGGCGCAGCAAGCTATGCGCTTGGCGGAATCGCCGGCGGCAGTCATACCGTATTTGCCGTTTATGACGGAGACGGAAAATACAAGAGCGCAACATCTCCGGCAGTTTCTCTGAATATTGAAAAAGCAACGCCAACTCTCGGCGTTTCGGTTTCGGATGAAAACCCCGTTTACGGCGAGAATATCACAATCACGGCAAATCTGCCCGAAAACGCGACCGAAACCGTGACCTTCTCCCTTGACGCCGTGGACACAGGCACGGCCGTTACGGTTGAAAACGGAAAGGCGGTTTATGTAATAAAGGGCACATCCGTAAACGCAGGCAGCCATTCCGTGCTTGCCTCCTACTCAGGCGACGGCACATACAGCAGCGCTTCGGTGGAAGTCCCGTTCAGTGTTTCTCCTAAAGCTGTCACCATAACCGCCGGGAGCAATTCAAAGGTATATGACGGTTCGGCTCTTACAGAGAGCGGTTTTACCGCATCGGCTCTTGAAGAGAACGACACTCATACCTTCACGGTTGTAATGACAGAAGGCAGCACCGTTATAAATGCGGGCACAAAATTTAATGTCATAGCCAAAGTGGACGGCACAAGCCTGACGACGGACATCTGGGATGCCGCGAGTCAATCTTACAAAGTGGGCAATTACCTCGTAACAACGGAAAACGGCAAACTTTCAATTACACCGCGCAAGGTAACGGTCACAATCACGGGCATGCATAATTCAACGCCCTATGACGGCGAAGAACACATCGTATCGGATTTTATTGCCGAATCCTCCGACCCGCTTTACAAATGCAGTGGCGAAACTCTTTATTTCAATTTCACCGGCACTGCAAAGGCAAGCCGCACCGACGCGGGAACAACATACATGGGTCTTACCGATTCTCAGTTTGTAAACAAAAACGCGAACTTTGATGTAACATTTGATGTCACGGACGGCTACCAGAAAATACTTGCGCCTACGGTAACAGTCACCGTCAAAGGCAACAGTGCGGAAGCGGACTATGACGGCAGTGAGCATATCGCTTCCGGCTACACGGCAACGGCAGATAATGAATTCTATGATGTTGAAAACGATATCTCTTTCAGCGGCACAGCCGAAGCGAAGCGCACAGAGCCCGGCACCGAAAGCATGGGCCTTGACGCAGGTCAGTTCACAAACACCAACACGAAATTTGATGTAACATTTGAGGTTGAAGAGGACGGAATACTGACCGTAAACCCGGTTGTTAAATTCGTAAATGAAGACGGCAAAGAGCTTCAGAGCAGCGCGGTCGCCCTGGGCACAACTCCCGGATACACGGGCGAAACACCGACGAAGGAAAAAGACGAATGGTTCACCTACGAGTTTGACAAGTGGACTCCGGATATAGCCGCGGCAAACGATAACGCAACCTATACCGCGAGTTTCACGCCCGTGCCGATAGAATACACGGCAACCTTCGTTGACGAAAACGGCAATGTAATCGGCACGGCGGCCTACACCGTGAATACAGAAAAACTCGATGAACCCGAAGTGCCCGCAAAAGAGGGATATGAAGGCGCGTGGGAAGAGTATGAACTCGGCGCCGGCAATATCACAATCAAACCCGTTTATACGCCTACAAACATCTGCAAACTCGACCATAAATATCACGGCGACACCTTCTGGGGCAAGCTCGTAACCTTCGTCCACAACCTCATCTGGACAGCGTTCAGTTTCATCGGCATCGATTTGTATGTGTCGATAAAAATTGATTGATATAATCTATATTAAACATAAAAAACAGGCATCCTTTTCGGATGCCTGTTTTTGTTTTGGCGGAGAGTTAGGGATTCGAACCGCGTCGTCACGGGCTTCGCTTAATAGTTTCCGTGCTTTGAAAAAACTTTTTGCACGAAAACTCATCCGCTCCGCCGTTCCTTCTTTCCCCAAAAAGTCTTCAGGACTTTTCGGGGACCCCGTTTTTTTCAGCCCCTAGGTTTCATAATCCCTTTATCAAACAAAAAAACAGGCGCTCTCTGAGCACCTGCTTTTTTCTTTTGGCGGAGGGTTAGGGATTCGAACCCTAGGTTCCTGTTACGGAACACGGCATTTCGAGTCGTATCACAGGTTGGTTGTTTCTGAACACTTCAAGGTTGGTAGTGGACGTTTCGTCCGAAGTGTCATGCGCTCTTATTTTTCAAGGCATTCGGAATTTGCACTTTTCAAAGCCCGAAAACCCTTGACAGTTCGAATAAAGCACCATTTTGACCCTTTCTCGCGTAATTTTCTCGCATTTCTCGCACGTTCGCGAGAAAACATGCGAGAAAAAAGGCTGTTTTCGGACATTTCCTGAATATTATTATTCGCTCCGGTTTGAATTTATGTTCAGGAGAACTTAATTATGAAAACATCAAAAGCAGTTTCCTTTGAAGAATTCAACAACTATCCAGAGACAATCACCAAGGAGCAGATGTATAAACTCTGCCACATCTCCAAGAAAAAAGCGGAGTGGCTGCTCAGAAGCGGATTCATTCCCTGCGAGTATACCGGTAAGAAAACACGATGCTATATAATCAAAAAGGCGGATGTTCTTGAATGGCTGGCAAATTATATCGACAACCCTGCTAAATACAAAGCACCCGATAACTGGTATAAGCGTATGGATAAGTCTGAGCGAAAGAAGAAATTCGGAAGCTCGTTTAGTGTGGACCATAATAATAGCATTAACTTTATGCCGCCTGAGTTTGATGAGTTGACAGCAAGGTATTATTACGCCGACAAGCTTGCAAATTATAAAGAGGTTTTACTTTCCAAGGAAGTCGCCGCGTTTACAGGCTATTGCCCACGTACTGTCACAAGCTGGGTGAATGAAAAGAAACTCCGCGCTATTGCTCTTCCGCAGAAATATGTAGTGCCGAAAGAGTATCTCATCAACTTCCTTGTTTCCGATTACTACAACAAGTCCATCATCAAAAAATCTCAAAAGCACTTCACTGTGCTCTGGGAGATATATAACCTCTCAAGAACAGGAAAATAAAGATAGTCGAATAGGTATCTGAAAAGAGTAGCGGCCCTCAATTGAGAGCCGCTGCTGATATTTAAGATATCGAACCGTTTGAATTTATATCAAGAGTGGCTGTTTTGGGCACTTTTTCCCCGATACCGTTTTCCATAAATGTGTCATCAAAGCTTATGGATTTCA
>JAEEGL015164238.1_pt1 | contig 49777 bp, 33 predicted proteins | sample 9134231 | NCBI WGS metagenome assembly JAEEGL01 (sample SAMN16246548, study PRJNA631951) | gut metagenome | biome: gut microbiome; feature: rumen; material: fiber-attached | host: Bos | place: Iran: Karaj | collected 2018-10 | reverse complement strand
GGAAAGTATCTGAGATCAGACACAAAACCAGCTTTGCCCCGGTCAGCATGTAAACCAGTTTTTCCCGCCCGAGAGCAATCAGGGCGACCGATGAAAAGCTAAACAGAACGCCGAAAACATTGGCAATGCTCTCGATCCGGATGTACGCGGCAGACGCTTCAATGATCTCCGGAGAAGCCGCCATCAGCCGGAGCAACGGCCCGGAGAACACCATAAACGCGCCGGCCATCACCAAATATACCCCCAGAGCCGCAAAAAGGCCTGTTTTCAGGCGATTGGTGAACTCCGCCTTATCATTCACCACCTTGCCCATAAAGAAGAATAAAGGCAGGATTATGGCCTCATTGACGATCTCATAAAGAAGATTCACCCAGGACAGCTGCCCGGCAATGGAATATGCCCAACTGTCCGGCAATTGCCCAAGGAAAAACGTCCTGACCGTCGTGTAGATCGTCGGGCAGAGGCCCATGATAAAAAGCGCCATGAAAAGGCGCCAGTTGATGCGCTTGAGAGATTGGAAGACCTTTGCAATCATTCTAACGTCCTGACAACCCTTCATCACTCCAGCTCCTCTATCCCTATACTCTTCAGATACTGGTACGTTCCGTCATAATACTCCGGCAAACGGGTGCTGTCTTCCCAGAATCCGGTTGGGGTCTTATTGGGATTGCCCGTAGGCACACAGATCACCATGCCCTTCCGCGCGCGGGTAAGGAGTACCCGATAGGCGTTCAGCATATACTTGATAAGGTCTTGCTTTCCTTCCGTATCCGGAATCAGTTCGTTCCATTTCGTCTGGCCGTTGAACCGATAAAATTTCCACTTGCCATTTTCATATCTCACGTCGGCATCCCACAAAAGGCAGGTATAGTCCAATTCGAGTCCTTGCACCTGGATTTCCGTAGCGGCATCCTCCAGATAATTCGAAGACCTCGTATCCGATTTGTCTTCCAGAAACCAATGAACGGCGTTTTCATCACCGGGAGGCAGAATGTGGATCGCCAATGGTTTAAACCGAGCAGATTCTTTGGTCACCAGAATACCGGTTCGTTCCGTCCCGCCAACTTTTCCGTGCAGCCATTTCCGTGCCTTTTCCATATCCCGTGTCAAAACCAATGGATAATTATCCTTGATTTCTCGATACAATTCGATAGCACTCTGATCAAAAGAGAGCATCGCGTGAACAAAGGCTGAAAGCTTTTCAGACCTGAACGAACGCAAATTAACCGCCAGGTGAAGATCGTCCGCGTAGTACACGTTTCCGCGGCTTTTCAAGAGATCATTGACTCTTCCTTCGGCGTACTCCGCATCCGTCAGTTTGGGAGAAATATGCACTTCCCAAGTTGGGAACTGCTCGTTCAATGCCTTGATCCATTCAGCGATCCCGGCTTCTCCTGTGTTGATTTCCTGGCCGCCGCCGACCAAACAGACAATGGTCGCCCAGTCCTCTCGCTGATCCAATGACCAGATCAGAAACGCAGCCTCGGAAACAGGAAAGTTTGGTACTTTTAATTTGTTTCCATAAGTTCCGCCGCGTTTCAGATAATCCGCCAGTCGCTTATGCGTCCAGGAACGTTGTGCTTCATCAAAAATCGCGACGTGTTCCACTTCCCCGAATCCAGCCGCCTCATTCCTGACAGCTTTCATAGGGTCGATTTCCAGAACTCCGTTCTCCACGGGATTCTTGATTTTCTTCAGCATATTGTCGCGGTAGTTGTGAATCATCTGGATGGATTTGCTCACTTCACGCCGCGAATCCGTCAGCTTTTTGTTTTCATTCCGTTCCCGACAACGACGGTAATTATCCTGCGCCAGTGCTTCCGTCAATACCGCCACCAGCGGGCCGTTGCCCGAAAGATAGACCGCGCCTTCATCCTTGACCGGCTCGTCGTGTCCCTGATATGTCTGTTTGATCGCCACTTCCAATCCGACCAGCGTTTTCCCTGCGCCGGGGACACCCGTGACGAAACAAATACTTTTCTTCTGCTGCTCCTTGCTCTCGCGGATCACTTTCATGATATAGGCGATGGTCCGGTCAGTGAACACGTCATCTGCTTCGTGTCTCGTGATGCTTTCAACGGAATGGTTCTCATAAAGCGATCTGGCTGCCTCAATGATCGTGGGCGTCGGCGTGTACGGGCTGATGACCCAATCCGGATTAACGGGTGACTCGTTCGGGAATCCATCCAAAACCTTTTGCAGAAGCTTGAACAAACCGGTTTCCCCGGTGACCAGCGGGTTGATGATCCGCTCATCATAAGCGGACTCCTGGATCAGATTTGAAGCGCTTCCATACTGCGTAGCGACCAGTATCGGAACAATCAGCCGGTCGCTGCTGAATTTGTGGAAATTCTTAAGATCCAGCGCATAATCCAGTACCTGATCCACATCTGCTTCCAGTATACTGCTTTCTCCGACCTTGAATTCAATACAAAAAACGATTCCGTGGCAAAGGAGTACAACGTCGATTCGTTTACTGAGTCTCGGAATATCGTATTCAAAGATGATCCGACCGTTTTGATCCGATAACTGAGACAAAACCCTTTTCATCACGGAAATCTCGCCCTGCCACGCCTCTCTCGTGGTTGTGCGGGTATCACCATGATAGTTTTCGCACAGTTTTCCCAGAATCGATAAATCCGATTCCGTCAAAAATCCCGAAAAGCTGTTATGATATAAGCATCGATTACTGTCCGACATTTTGTCCTTCCCCTACTTCACCGTAAACTCCGTCCACTCGATATGATTGTACTGCATCACGTCGTCCGCCTTTTTCATGCCCAGACTTTCATAAAACGGAACGGCGTTTTCATTTGCGATGAGATATACGGCAATGTCCTTCTCTCCGCCCGCGATCTCATGTGCCTTTTTCATGAGCGCGCTTCCGATTCCCTGACGGACGTACTCCCGGTCCACGCCGAGGTCCGTGACGTAAAGCCAATACGCATAATCCGTCAGGCCGAACAGAACGCCGACGATCTCGCCTTCCGGGGTTCTTGCCGTCAGACTGAGATTGACGTTTGTGACCAGCTTCTTGATTCTCTCCCGGAAGCGTTCCTTTGGGTATTGCGAGCCCAAGTCCGTACGCTTCAGAAAGTCGATATACTCTTTTGCAGTGAGCCGCTCCTCTTTGATCGTGATCTCTTCACACATTTTTTCTCTCCTGCCGCCTGATCAGCATTTTTCTTATCCGAAGATCTGCCCCGGCAGTTTCAGTTTCTCTTTCGGCGGAAATTCACGGTCGAACGCTTCGACGTCCGCGTCATCCACGTAATAGCCCTGCGGCGTCTGATAAACGCCGGTCACCTCTTTGAGATACCCCGGGATCAGTTCCCGGCAGAGGAAGAAGGAATCGTCCGCGCCTTCCGGAAGATCGTGATAGCGGATGCCGAACTTCCGGGCGTAGCCGAAACCGCTTTTACCGTAGAAAAGGATATTGCCTTCAAACAGCACCGCGCCGTTGCCGAGCGCCGTTGCCTGCTCCAATGAGTAATCGAGCAGCTTCTTGCCGTAGCCCTGCCTCTTATATTCGGGCGCGATTCCGATCGGTCCCATCGTGAGCACGGGAACGCATGTTCCGTCGTCGGCCTCGATGACGGTCCTCATGAACATGTTCTGTCCGATGATCCGTCCGTCTTTTTCCATCACAAAGTCCAGTTCCGGAACGAACGCGGGATCGTCACGGAGCACGTGGATCACATAATGCTCGCTGCAGCCCGGCCGGTAGACGTTCCAAAAAGACTCCCGGACCAGGTTCTCCACGGTCCGGAAGTCTTCTTTCTTTTCTCTTCGAATCAAAGTCGTCGAGCGCATTCCCTCTCACTCCTTTTTCTTCCAGTCATGCAGGAACGGAAGCCGGTCGAAAAGCAGCGGATAAACGCCGACCGTGAGGAAGACGATGACCATGTATCTGGCTGTCCGGACAAGGAACGAGGCTGTCGTGGTCGAACTCAGGAAATCCTTTGGGAACGGAAGTTTCAGAAGTTCATTGAGACCGAGATAAAGCCCGATGCCGATCACGAGGCGGAGGATCTTCGCAAGGATATTTTTCGTGTCGGAGAATTTCACGAAATGCTCTTCAAAAAGGATGGCCAGAAAATAGCCGACGAGCATCCCGTAACTCGTGTAGAAATCCGTCGTCTTGCAATAGAAGAACCCGGCGAGGCCGATGGTGCCGACGATGGCGAAATAGACCCATTCCTTCGGGAGTTTCTTCAAAAGCCACGGCACGAGGAAGATGATGAGCACGCCGGCCGCCCAGCCCGCGAGGACGTCCGTCGGGTAATGCACGCCGAGCGCGAAGCGGGAAATGCCGACAAGGAGCGGCAGCACGAAAGCGATCACGGTCAGGATCTTCGACTTCGTGTAGCGCGCGATCGCGCCGTACACCACCGTGGAATTCAGGGAATGTCCGCTCGGGAAGGAATATCCCTGCGCGGAAATGTCCATGATGTCCGCCTTGGAATCCACGGCCTTCAGGCACTTGATCTCGGAATGGACCATGTACGGGCGCTTCCGTAACGCAATGTTCTTCACGAGTGGGAAGAGCACGTTCGCCGTCATGATCTGGGTGCCGACGTATTTGCCGAATTCCTTCCGGTAACTCCAATAAAGGAAGCCCAGAATGCCGACCAGGATCAGTTCCTCGCCGAACATGCTGATGTAATAAAACACCGAAGTCATCCATGCCGGCATGATGCTCTGCAGCCAGGTCATGAGATCCACTTCAAACGGAAGATAAAAAGCGTTTGCTGTCAAGATTCACTTCCTCCTGATAAAGGATATTCTTATTCTGATTTCGGGATCGCCTGATAAAAGTGCCGGATGAAAAGATCCTCTTTCATATCAAGGCCGTGGGAACCAAGGCCGCCGTCAATTTCATGGCAGCCGTGGTCCATGGCGAATCCTGCGAAAACATTGTGCTTTTTCCAATGACGCTTCACGACGGTCATGAGCATTTCGAAAGCGGCGTCATTGCACTTTAACTGCGCCAGCGAGTCAAGACCTTCCGGACCCCGGCGGTGCATCACGTGATCGTAGGAATAATCGTAGACGAAATAGGCGTCGTATTCATCCTTCATAAGCAGTTCCGCTGCAAAGGCGATCTCCTCTTCGATGTCGTCGAAGATGAAATAATCCATCGGACGCTCCCGGAAGATGGTCGCCATGCTGCAGTCGTGCTGGGCAAGAATGACCGGCTTTTTGCCTGCGCGGATCAATGCGTCGAAGACCGTGTCGATCGTGATCAGTTTCTTTTCGTATTTTGTGATGCCGTGTACAATGGGCTTCGCGCCCGTATAGAAGCTCGCGAAACAGACCGGCGTCACGGAAGGCATTTCGGTCTGGAGCGGGACCTGAAGTTCCGTCTCACTCTTCACTTTTTCCACGAGCCCCGGGTATTTGTCTACGACCCATTCCGCAACGGCGTCCGGATTGTACAGAAAGAGCCGGTCCGCCTTTCCGCCCTGAAACGCCTGATCCACGTACTCCGTGATCAGGGGGTTCGGCGGACAGGACTCTTTCGGAAACTCCGCCCCCGCCGCGTAGCAAAGCGCGGCGGCGATCGATTCGATCATCATTCGATTCTGTTCTGCCATGATGGCTCCTTACTCAACCCGTTACGGCAAGATGAAGTTCACCGTGATCGAACTGATGGACTCGTAAGTATTCGTGTCGCTCGGTGTGAACCGGATCTGCGTGGGAAGAGTTCCGTGATAATTCAGGACACTCTTGTTCGCATCCGCCGGGTTGATGAACTCGATATGACCTGTCGTCTCATCGAGGATGCTGAACTGCATCAGCGTGCCCACGATATCATCGTTCCGGCTCATCCAGTTTTCATATCCCGGCCCGTACGGCAGAACATGGACAAAGAAGTTATCAATGAGGTACCCTTTCAGCGTCCCAGTACTGCCGGTGTTCGTTACCCATTCCTGGAACGTATACGGCTGAAGCCCTTCACTCGTACGATAGGCATTCTCCGCTTCGTACGCCCCTTTCATATTGAATGTCACGGTGGTTCCGCTTACGCTCGTGAAGTCTTCCTGATATGCGGAGAATACGTACACCGGCACTTTGATGACGTCGGTCTTCGTATGCGCTGAATTGTGCGCGCAGACGTAGGTCTTGCTGCCGGTGCTCCAGCCCGTGCACATGTCTCCGCTGATGATCGGCGCCGGATTCACGGTATTCGTGAGGTTCCACTGGTGGCCGAGCGCGTTGACCGTGACGGTCTTCTCCGTACTGCCGAATGCGGTATTCGTAAACGTCGCGGTATACTTCGTGCTGCCGGCTTCCGTGCAGGTGGCCGCCTTAAGCACGGTGGCAGTCGTATTGACCGTCTCCGTCTCCGTCGTGGTGCCGGTCCGGCTCGCCGTGACCTTGCTGTAATCCGAAGACCAGGTGTACGTCACCGACGACCAGTGCGGAATGTCCGCGACGACCTTGTTCTGCGTCTTGAATGCGGAATTCCTGAACGTCGCCGTGTAGGTATGTTCGCCGTCCACGAATTCCGTCGGCTCCTTCGTGATCCGGGAGGTCGTCTGTGCCGTCTCCGTCTCCGTATGCGAAGCATCCCGCGAGCAGACTCTCGTCGCGGTCACGGAAGAATAATCCGCTGCCCACGTGTAAGTCGGAGTGCCCCAGTTATGGCCCTGCGCCGGAGTGGTGACCGTCTTCGTCTGTACTTCGAAAGTCTCGCTGTAAACCGTGAACGGCCAGGAGGTATAGACCGCCGTCTGACCCGAGCAGAGATCGCCGGTGATATTGGCCTCCGTCTTCACGGTCTCCGTCTCGTCGTGAATGTGATTCCGCCGGCATTCTCTCGACGCCGTGACCTTGCTGTAATCGTCCGCCCAGGTATAGGTGATCGGTGTCCAGTCATGGCCGAGCGCATCCAGCGAATCCTTATAGAATACCGTATTTCCGCAGGCGGCGCAGACCGCTTTCTCAGATCCCTTGTCGAGACAGGTCGGTTCCTGATCCACGACCCGCTCTCCGAGCTCAGCGTGGTTGTCCCGGTCAATGTTCAATGAATATACCTTCTTCTCGCCGCAGACCGTACAGGTGTACGTCTGTTCGCCTCTCTCCACGCAGGTGGGTTCCTTCGTGATGACGCCGTCGTCGAAGACGTGTTCGCCGACCGTCGGAAGCGATTCCTCCCGCGTCTTGTGGCAGACCGAGCAGGTGTAAACCTTGATGCCCTTCACGCCGCAGTTCGGCTCTCTCGTGATGACGCCGTCGTCCCACTCGTGCGCATTGTCGTCCGGAGATCCGACAGAGACTGTCCACGAATGGCCGCAGTAGATACACTTCCAGACGACTTTCAGAGGCTCAATACAGGTCGCAGGAATGTTTTCGACGTTCTCGTTCACGTGGACGGTCGTTCTGATGAGGCTTCCCTGCTTCGCAATCTCATTGCAGACGTTGCAGACCCAGTCGCCGGTGTAGCCGGGCTCCAGGCAGGTCGGCTCCTTTTTCCCGACGAGCCGGACGCTCGGATGCTCACCGGTCGGTTCAAGTTTATGACCTTCTTCGAGCATCACGCCGCAGCCGAGGCAGTACGTATCTCCGGAATAACCTTCCTGACAGGTCGGCTTCACGTAGTTTCTGAGTTCGGTGCCGCCGACGTGCTCCTCCGGATCCTTTTCGATCGGCTGACTGAAATTCGGATTGATCGCAACGCACCATGCGCAATGCTGTTTCGTGGTTCCTTCTTTCGCGCAGGTCGGTTTCTCGGCCACGTAATTGAGCCACTTGTGATTGTTCGGATCGGCCGGGATCTCGACGCCGTCTTTAATGTATCCGCAGACTGAACAGGCCGGGCCTTTCAAACCGGATGCAGAGCAGGTCGCCTCGATCGTGACCTCCTTGGCGTCATCCCATACGTGCTTATGCCGGTTCGCGATCGCATTGACGTTTGTTCTCGACATGACGAAATTTGTCTGCATCACTTCGCCGTCGATCATCCAGACGAGATCGAGGTCGTCTTTTGCGGCAAGTTCCGGTGCCGTCGGAGGAGTGCCGACCTCCACGTAATCCGATCGGATCTCCTCTTCGCCGTCGATCCAGGTGATCTTCGAGAAGCCGACCGCCAGACGTCCGTAATACGTCATGTCTTTGTTCGGCATTTCCGAAAGATACGGAAGTTCCGTCGACTTGTCATCCTTGTCGGTGCGCCAGATGTAAAGCTTATCGTCGAACCTCAGTTCCTCCGGAACGGCTCCGTAAATGCTGACGCCGGTCAATGCCTCCGACTCCGCTTCCTTGCCGTCGTCGGTGATCCACTTGACGGTGTGCGCATCGCCGAGGAAGCTGGCATACAGATAAATGTCATCATCCGTCATCTGAAGATCGGAAGTGATCGCCAGCCCGTCTTCCGTCGTCCATTCGACGAATTCAAAGCCCTCCTTGACCGGGATTTCCGAAGGCGCCGTGACCAGACGTCCGTAAGGCACTTCGGTGACCTTGAACTCGTCTTCGTCGACCATCCAGTGGGCCTTGCAGGTGTCGGGCGTACGGACGGCGAAGATCGTCATCCAGTTTCCGTTGTAAACGGTATTCTCGTCGACCGGCTTCACGCGGCTGTCCGTCAGGTACTTGTTGTCCCTGATGAGGCCTTCGATCACCCACTTCTGATCTCCTGCGATGTCCCGCCACACGCCTCTTGACGTGTCGAACTCGAAGGAATACCACTTCACGGTGTAATGTCCTTCGTCAATGCCTTCCATGAGCGTCGGCATCTGATCGAGCGTCTTAACGTCTTTCAGAAGCGCCTGCTTCCAATACTGCTCCGTATACGTTCCGTCCGCCTGCCTGTAATAACTCGTGGACGTCACCCAGGTTCCGTCGTCGTTGAAGACGGTCCAGCAGGTCGGCGTATCCTGTTTTCTGAAGTACACGGCGACGACCGTTTCCGTTCCGCGGAGCGTGAAGTACGTCGTGCCCTGGCGGTTCCAGACGGCCGCCATGTTGTTGTCGTAGTACTCCTTATACAGACTGCTGATGAATTGCAATGTGTCGAAGGTATTATTCGCCTGTTTAAATGCCTCAGCCGCCGCGGCATCCTTTTCCTTATCCGATGTGTCGCCGACCCGCGCCTCGAGGGCGACTTTGGCAAGATAATTGGCATGATTGCGTTCCTTATGGTACCGCTCCGAGATCTCATCATATTTCGCCTTGAGTTCCTCCTCGTCCGGATAGCCGAGATAATGAAGCGTGTAGCCCGGATACATGTCGCAGAATTCCGGCGTCACTTCCACGTAGCAGCGGACACCGTCGTAACCGCTGACCTTGCCGGTCGCTTCCAGTTTAAAGGAGTAGATCGAGTCGCGCTGCGAATTGTCCTGCAGATAATACTCGACCCTTGCGACCCGCTTGGTTCCGTGCCAATGCACCTTCACGGTCCGCTGGAGTTTCTCGGTGTTAAAGCCGAACGCATTGTTCCTGTAGGTGAAGACGACTTCGCCCCAGACGTCGCTCTTCGTGTTGTCTATCGGGCAGATGTAGATCTCGTTCGTGCCCGGCAGATACTGGAAGGACGAAGCTCCCTTGATGCGTTCGCCGTTCTCCTTCGTCAGGTCGAAGCACTCGACCGTGAAATGCTCCTCATTGCACTGCGTCCAGGAACGCTTCGTGCTGAGAACGAGTCCTTTCGTGTCCTCGGTCTGACCGCTCGTGACGAGTTCCGCGGTATAGCGGGTGCCGTCCGACTCGGAAACGACCTTTGAATCCATGTTCTTATCGGAAACCTTGCCGCTGTTCAGCGCCATCAGTTTCATCTTGAAGATGCTGTCGTCGAGCTTTACGGTGTTCTCGCCGTCCTGGATCTTGACAGACAGTTTCGAATCGTTCGGTTTGATGAGGAAGTCTAACGGGAACTCCGTGCAGCCGAGTTGGACGAGCGGCGTCTTCAGGCTGTACAGACTCCAGCTCTTGGACGCCTTTCCGGCGCCGACCTGAACTTTCACGCTGATGTCCGCGTAAATGCCGACCTCAAAGAGCAACGATCCGCTCGCGCCGCTCTTGGCAGGCAGGCTCGCAACTTTTTCGTAATAGACGTACAGGAATCCGTAGAGTTCCGCATAGACGCCCGCCGAAGCGACGACGCCGACGGAATCGAGGTCCGTACTGAAGATACCGACGCGGAGGTCCAAGCTCACGCCCATCCTGACGCCGACCATGCCGAATGCGTAGAAGTCGGCACGGAAGGTGGATTCCTTGATGTCAGTCACCGAGGAATAGTTCTCGCCGCTGAGATTCTTGGTCTTGTATTCATCGCCGCCGCCCCAGATCTTCGCACGGAAATGATAGGAATAGCACTTCGCATTCTCATAAGTGATGCCGGCGCCGATCATCGCATTGATCTTCATTGCGATGTTGAAGTTGATCTTCAGACCGACGTGGATGATGCCGGCCGGGTCGATCGGAAGGTCGAAGCTGCCGAGGTCCACGTTCACGAGGTTGATGTACTTCGCGTCGTTCGACAGCATGCTCGAATACTTCGTCGGCAGGTCGCCGCCGAGACCCGGCGAGACGTAATCCTGTTTCGAATCCGAACCGGTCTTCGGGTCGTTGTTGTTTCCGGGCGTCGCGTCAAAGCCCTGTCCCTGACCCTTTTTCTTCTGTTTGTCCGCCTGTTTCTGCAGGAAGTCGCCGCCCTTGATCAGCATCTTCGCGGCTTTCTGCCGGGCTTCGAGTGAATCCTTGTCGCCGTTGTCAATGAATCCTCCGACCATTTCGGAGAAGTCCTTGTCCTTATTCGCGTTCTCCGGCGCCTTCGTCTTTGCGGTCACGGTCACACCGAGGCCGGAGTAGGTGCCCGCCTCGAACGAAGCGGTGACGTCCAGACTGGAGGTCAGGCCGGCCTTGTTCTTGTTCCGCTTGACCTTGACGGACGGCGTCAGCAGGAATTCCTGTTCAAAAATGATCGCGGGCTGGATCTCGAGCGATCCGGCGTCGCCGATGGCAATGTTGATCGTGAACCAGACCGCCGCCTCTCCGCGGAGTCCCTTCTTCCCTTCAAAGTGCTGCAGATTGATGCCGGCAAGGAAGGTGACGTGGACGTCGCTGACTTCGACTTTCCCGCCGTCGGCGAGTTTCCGAAGATCGGCAAGCGTCATGTCTTCGCCGTCGGTCTTGATGATCATCGAGCGAAGTTCGTCGCCGTGCTCATAGGCATCGAAGTCCAGCGAACCGTCGGTGAGCAATGCCTTGAAGAATTCCTGCGTTTCTCCGACGAGACCGCTGTCCGCGATCTGCTGTTCCATCTCCTGACGGAGTTTTTCATTGTCCGGCTCCGTGATCTCGAACTCCATCTCCGGCAGCTTGGTGTACAGCAGAAGTTCCGGCTCCAGGATCTCTTCTTCCGTCTTGAGATCGTAGGTGACGTTTGCAATGTCGCCCGCTTTCGTGACGGCCGTGATGATGCCGTGCCCCTTTACTGCATAGTCTTCTCCGCCGAACGTGCCGGTGTAGAACGCCAGATAATCTCCGACGTCCAGTGCCGTCGTTTCGCTGAGGCCGAATTCCAGATATTTCGGATCGCTGAAATCATATGCGGAAAGATCGATCGTGATCTTGCCGTCGTCCATGCTGCCGTCGTCCTTCACCGGGATCGTATCGGCAATGAACAGCACGTCGGTAAGCTGTGCATATTCATAAGCGTAAATGCCGTCGCCCATCACGCCGGTGATCCGGACGTAGGCGACGTCGCCGTTCGTCAATCCTTTTTCATCAACGTCGCCCTGATTGATGGCCAGGATGTCGTTCGGGCGGAACACTTCCGTTCCGGTATAGGTCAGGGCGCCGGAGCCGAAGTTTTCATCCGCCTGGATCTGTCCGTCTTCGTCCATATCCAGCGAAAGGAGGCCGAGATACTCGACGCCGCTCACTTCGGACGCAGGCACGTGGATCACGCGGGGATCGATGCTGATATTTTCGACAGTCTCCTGATGGACGGTGATGTTGTATTTGACGACTTCCTTGCCCGTCGGCTCTTCGTCATAAATGTAGCGGAGTTTCGCGGTATCGGAGGCGATGACGGAATAGATCAGGCCGCCCTCCCATTCTCCGCCTTCGGGGATCAGCTGCCATTTGTCGCCGCGGACCTCTTTCTTCTTGTAGAGGATCTCTTCGAGTGCAAGCACCTGCTCCACGCTGAGTCCGACGTCTTCCCGGAAATAGCGCTCCAGACTGTCGTCCTCGGGGAGTCCGAAGTACTCGCGGACTTCATCCGCCGTCGCGGTCGCCAGGTCGATGCCCATCGCAGCGAGAACGGACTTGAGTCCTTCGTCGATCGACGGATCGTTCACGAACTCATTGCTTTCGAGTTCCTGCGGCGCATACCGGCTGACGATGTCGGTCACTTTCGCATACGTCAGCTGACCGGACAGCGCCGGGTCTTCAGCAAGCGTACTCAAACGTTCCCGGAGTTTCACCGTCTTATCGGCGTCTTTTTCCCGGATGCAGGTCAGGATCTTCTCCGCCGTTTCGTCATCAAAGCCGTCTGAGAGCAGCCATTCCTTCGCTTCTTTCAGCCGGATCGACAAAAGCGTGAACTCGACGGGTTCTCCGCCGAGCGACGCATTTTCGACGGTCAGGCGTTCGCGGATCTCTTCCTCCGTCAGCCCGTACGAAATGAGTTCGATCACGTAATCCGTTCCGACTTCCGTCTTTGAAACGTAATCGAACCCCTTGGCGTCGCCCATGCCGTCCATCAGTGCGAAGACGGGATAGAGCGTCAGGTCCCGGTCAATGACGTCGTCGTCCGTCGCGCGTTCATTGCCCTCCTGATCGTAGCTCCAGGCAAGGAACGTCGAACTTAAGCGGCTCGCCGTCTCCAGGGAGCCGATCGTCGTCCCGGAAGGAACCGTGACTTTTTCAGGCAGCGTCGTAATCTGACGCTCGCCTTCCGTCGCCGTGTCGGGCAGGGCAAAGGTCACTTCGAAGTCTTTCTTCGAGCAGCCGGTGCCGACCGCAGCCGAGATCACGGCAGTGATCGCCATGACAAGAATGATTGCCCACAAGCGGATTTTCTTCATTTTTCAGCATCCTCCGATTGATTTTCGTACATATCCTGAACGGATGAAATTGGTGTCGCAATGTTGAAGTTCTGGCCGTCTTCGTACGTGCCGGCGACGACGCCGATCACTTCCCCGAGGTCATTGAATAACGGCGCCCCGGAAGAACCTCCGGAGACCGGCGCGGTAAAGAGAAGCCAATCCATGCCTTCCGTATTCCATGAACCGCAGTAATTTCCGGTCGTGACGAGGTTCCGGACGCCGAACTGGCTGCCGATCACCGCCGTCTTTTCTCCCCGGAGCAATGTCGATCCGGACACCGGAAGCAACGGCAGCCGGGTCCCTTCCGGAAGCAGCAGAACGGCGATGTCCTTGTTCCGGTCGGCTTCGATCGCTTTTTCGATCGTAAACGTTTCCCCGGCATCGGTCGTCGCCGTGAGGTGATCCATATTGACAATGACGTGGCAGGCGGTGATCAGAATGCCCTCGTCGATCGCGGCAAAGCCGCTGCCCGTCGCGATCCGGTTCCCGTTCAAGTCGAAGGTCTCCAGTTTCACGACGGATCCTGCCGCTTTCTCCATCGCCGAAGGATCGTCCGTGAAACGGCCGGACGGAACGTATTCCGTCTCGGTTTTCGTCACGTTTTCCTCCGTGGAAGGGACCTCTTCCCGCGTTTCCTGCCCCGATCCGTTTCCGCAGGCACTAAAAAAGAGGCACACAGTGATCACGAGCATCATTGACCAGAATGATTTCGTCACATCGGTACCTCCTTGGCGGTTTTTTCTTTTGTAAAGATTGCCGGTCTTCCGGGATCAGTTTCCGTACAGGTGATAGTATTTCAGCGCCGGGGCCACGTCGTAGGTGACCGCGGCCTGTTTTAACTCGCTGTCCGGCAGTTTCTTGAGGACAACGTCCAGCCCTCCCGTGCTTCCCTGGAACGCGGACGTAATGAGATTTCCGTTCGCTCCGATCCGGTAAAAGTCCGCCGGTCCGTTGCAGAGCGTCAATGAAAAATCGCTGCCCGTGAACCATGCCGTGAGCCACAGTTCGTCGCCGACCTGAATGTAATTGCCGATCATGTTGTACCCGGTCGGACCGGAGGAGTAGAACGTGATCAGGTCGTAGCGCCCGTTCTCAAAGAGGCAGAGCGTCGCGCTTTTTAAGAATCCGTCTGAATTCTCGTACTGATAAAGCGCCGTCGCCTTCGCCGGTTTTTCGGACGGCAGCGGCTGAGGCTGCGTGTCACACTCGTTCTTCAGTTCGGCCTTTGCAAGTTTTCCGACGATGCCGTTCGCCGAGCAGAACTGCTCCACTTCGGCCATGTCGGTCACGCGTTCATACGTCGCTTCGGATTCTTCCGAGATCAGTTTCAGCGTGTTCTCATCCACGATCTCAAAGTTCTCCGTAAGTTCCGGCTGCGCTTCCGCGGCAGGATCTCCGGCCTGCGTGAACCAAAGGGTACAGAGGACCCGGCCGTCACGCGCGACGTAATTTCCCATGGCGGAAGAACCGCCGCCCCCGTCCGACCAGTAGGTCTCGCGGTAGAACCGGCCGTCCGACTGAAGATTCAGATAGGAGGATCCTTCCAGATGATAGGTTTCGTTTTTGTACGTCCCCTTGAACAGGCCGGCCTCCAATGCAGGTTCCGCCTTCACAGGCAACGTCGCCTCTTCCGAAGATTCCGGCTCCGTCGACGATACTTCCGGTTCCGTTTTTCCGGGTTCCGTCGGCGCAGACTCCGTTTTTCCGGGTTCCGTCGGCGCAGTTCCCGTTTCTTCCGGTTCTCCGGTTTCTCCGGGGAGAATGATCTTCACGCAGCCCGTGACGCCGAAGATCAATAAGACGGCCAGCAATATTGCCAGACCTTTTTTCATGCCCTTTTCTCTCACGGCCTCACCTCCCGCGCGCGCAATACCTACACGCATAATTAGATATATCATATACTGACAGTTTGCACCTATTGACGCCGCTTGTCAATAGTTTTCTTTTTTCGACTCCGTTTCGTCCAGGATATGCTGCTGCATTTCGTTCAGTTTTTTCGTCATGATCCTGCACCGGAAGAACATGATGAGCCAGACGATGACGAATGCCGCCAGCTGGAAGCCCGCCATCAGGAACGCCTCCCCGATCCCATTCGTCCATCCAAGTAACAGTGCCAGCGGGAAAAACGGGACGATGCAGATCAGGCAATGCAAAAACGTGGCGAGAGCAAGCGGCAGGCGGTCCAGGTCATAGAGCACGACTGCGCCCATGGTCAGCGCCCCGTAAACTCCGGACAGGAAAAACTGCAGGAGCGCGGCCGTTTTGGGATTTCCGATCCTTTCCGCAAAGATCGGCGTCACGAATCCGGAATTCTTCCCTGCCAGGATCATGATGAAGTTGCAGATCACGATGCCTGACAGAAAACCGATCCCGGCAAGTTTCAGCATTTTTTTCTTCATTCCGCTCACTCTTCCTTCGTCAGTTTTTTCCGGATCGACGGGATGTTCCGCCGGGACGCCCAGGTTTCCGTTCCGTTTGACAGTTCCAGCCGGAGCGTGCCGCCCAGCGTGAAGTCGTATTTCAGGACCTTGTCCAGATTCACGATCTCATACCTCGAGATCCGGACAAACCGTCCTTTTTCCAGCCGTTCCTCCAGCGTTTGAAGGGCTTGCCGCACCGTATACCGTCCGGTCTCCGTCACGACCTTCGCCTGCTTCCCTTCCACGGAGATCGAAATGATGCCTGACACGTCAATGATCTGAAACGCGCCGGTTTCGTCCATGACCGTCATTCTCTCCGTTTCCCGTGCCCGGATCCGTTCCATGAGCTGCGCGACGTCATCATCTTTCGCCGCCGCCCTGACGCGGACCTCGATGTGATCCAGAGACGGTTCCGGTTCAAAAATCAGGTCGATTTTCTTCATTTTTCCGTTCCCCGGTATTCTATTGCAAGCATTGTCAGATCATCGAACTGCTCGGCTTCCAGAACGAAGCCGTCCACGGCGGTCCGGACGTTCTTCAAAAGTGCCTCCGGGGCCGCCTGCGGGTCACCGTTCAATGCTTCCAGCATGCGGTCCGCTCCGAACAGCTCGTTCTCCGCATTCGTCGCCTCCGGCACGCCGTCGGTGTAGACGAACACTTTCGCACCGGGCTTCAGCACCAGTTCCTCGTTCTTGTACTTGATGCCGTCCATTGCGCCGATGACGAGTCCGTGCTTGTCCTTGAACAGTTCGAAGCGGCCGTCCGGCTGACAGACCGCCGGATATTCATGGCCTGCATTGGCCGTAACGAATCTTCCGGTGGAGATCTCGAGAATGCCGAGCCAGACGGTCACAAACATCTCTTCCCGGTTGCCCTTTGTGATCTGATGGTTGACGGCTTCCAGCGTCTCGGCCGGCGAATGTCCGACCATCGCATAGTTCTTCACGAGCACTTTGGATATCGCCATGAAGAGCGCTGCCGGGATGCCCTTTCCGGAGACGTCTGCGATCGTGAGTCCGAGGTGGTCGTCGTCGATCAGGAAGAAATCGTAGAAATCGCCGCCGACTTCCTTCGCAGGATCCATGACTGCGTAAATATCGAATTCCTGACGGTCGGGGAACGCAGGGAAGCGGTTCGGAAGCATGGCCGCCTGGATGCGCGTCGCCAATGCAAGTTCCGTGCCGATCCTCTCTTTTTCCGCCGTGATGGTCTGGATGTGTTCCATGTGAGCGTCGATTTCCTGCACCATCTCCGAAACGTCCACGGCGAGCCGCCCGATCTCATCCCGGCTTTTGATCCCGGCCAGGTCATTGATCACGGGTGCGCTCTCTTTCGTAACCTTATATTTCCGGATGCTGTTCTGCACTTTCTTAAGCGGCACCACGAGGAAAATGATGAGAAGTCCCATGCAGAGGATCGCGAGCGCCAGCTGATTGATGACGGCGAGAAGAGTTCCCGTCTGCGTCTCCGCCATCACGTTGGACTCCAGGGAAGAGAGATCGTAAGTCAGACCGATCAGCACCTGATGTCCGTCAAAGCGGTGGAGCCACGCGTAATAATCGACGTAATCGCCGGCGCTTGCCAGATGGCTGGACGTCTGCATGGCTCCGCGCATGCCCTCGCTCTGGCTCTCGCCCACGGTAACGGTATGGCCGACCGGATACGCCTCGTCAGCCGCCGTTCCACGGACCGCGCCGGGTTTCGCCGCGGTGAAGAGAAACACCTGCTGCTCGAAAGGTTCTTCGGACACCACGGTGAACAGGTAGGACACGTGGTACGCCTCTTTTATTTCATTGACCCTTGTGAGCAGCCAGGAATACTGGATCTCCGCGTACAGTTTCTGATCCTCCTCGGACAAAAGGCGCACTTTTCCGGCCGTGAGGTATTTCAGGTCCGCGCCCGGATGCCGGGTCAGGAACTCCTTCGTCTTCTCCGCCGTTTTCGCCGATTCCTCGAAGAGCGCGTCGTACTCAACGTCCAGTTCGGACGCATGATCGTACCAGTAGCGGATCAGCCATTCGTACGCCGGGATCTCCTTCACGGCCGACCGGACTTCGTTTGCGACGTCCGCCGCGTGGCTTTCCGTCTGGCTCCGCACCTGGTCGCTGTAAAACGACATCTCGGTAAAGTAGGTCATGGTCCCCGTCACCAGAATGCTGATCAAAAACAGGATTGCAATGCGGAGAATGACGCTGCGTTTTATTTTTTTCTGTTCCTTCTGTTCCATAGGCTTGTCCAATGCTCGTCTGAAAAACCCGTGTTATTCCATGTAAACGTATACGACCCGCGCTACATCCGACGAAGTAAAGACGGAATACTCCAGATACAGCCGGTCGTCCGCATCGATCCCGAACCGGGACGGAACGATCCGGAGGATCGGAAAATCACAGTTCTTCCGGACTTCTTCTTCCGCTTTTGCCAATGAAAACGCCTTCATGTCCGCGGCCCGTTTCTCAGACCATCCGGGGTTCGGAGAAGAAATATACCGGAGCGCTCCCTTTTCCGTAAGGGCCACTTCCACGTAATCGGTCGTTTCGATGTCGTTCACGATCCGGGCGAACCGGAAGATGTACCAGGAATACCGCTCTCCGTTCTCATTGAAGAGCACGCGCGTAGTGCGGCTCTCATCGAGTGACATCCATTCGGAACCGATTTTTTTGGCCTTTTCTTCGGCCTCCGCCTCGGACATCTCGGCGGCTGCCTCCTCGCCGCTTACGGAACCGAATTCCGCGTAGAGAAGCTGCTCGTCGGATTTTCTCACGGAAAACCAGGTGAGCATAAGATCGTTGACCCGGTCCGCAACGTATCTGTGGACCACCGTTTCCAGACCGTCCTTCTGATACGAGGAATAATAGATCCCGTACACCTGGAGTCCTTGAAAACTAATGGTTTTCCCCGACGGCGCTTCGGAGTCGGAAAAAGACTTCTGCTCTGATTCCTTCCTCGGTGCCGTGGGATTCGGGAAAAGCCGCGCCCTTTCTTCTTTCGAAGACGGCGTATAGAAACTGTACTTCCGGCCGCTGCATCCTGACAGGACCAGGAGCACTGCAATCATAAGACACAGGAAAACACGAATGACGCATCGTCTCATTTCACATTCCTCCGGACAGGATCACCGTGCACGCACATACACGATTTCTGTATCATATAAATAACTTATAAAATAAGGCCAGATTTGTCAAGCGAAATCCGAGTTGACCTCCCCCGGAAAACAAGGTAAAATAGGGACATGCGTACGATCGATTTTAACGAAAACTGGACTTTTTGCAGGGAGGGCGAACCGCCTGTTCCCGTCACGCTGCCGCACGACGCCATGATCCGGGAGCCCCGGCGCTCTTCCGCGCTCGGCGGCACGAACAACGGCTATTTCCCTGGCGGCGTGTACCTTTATGAGAAGCGGTTTCCGGTCGGGGAGGAACTCCTCGGCAAGTCTGTCGTACTGCATTTTGAAGGCGTCTATCAGAATGCGGCTGTTTCCTTGAACGGGCGTGAGATCGTCCGCCACCGCTACGGCTTCACGCCTTTCGACGCGGACCTCACGGGTCTTCTTGTTCCCGGAGAAAACACGGTTTCGGTCCGGGTGGAAAACCACCTGCAGCCGAACTGCCGCTGGTATACGGGGAGCGGGATCTACCGCCCGGTTTCCCTGATCGTCCGGGATAAAGACCACGTGGAAACGCTGCACGTCAGCACGGTCTCGGCGGTACCGCCGGTCATTGCCGTGGAATCCGATGCGGAAACGATCGAGATCTACGACGGAGAAACCTGCATTGCCAAAGGGACGCCGGGAGAGATCGAAGTCCCGGGCGCACGGCTCTGGACCGCCGAAACCCCTGAACTCTATACGCTCGTTGCACGAAAGAAGAACGATGAAATAAGGATCCGTTTCGGCATCCGGGAACTGAAATGGAACGCCCGGAACGGCCTCACAGTGAACGGACAGACGGTCAAACTCCGCGGCGGCTGCATCCACCACGACCACGGGGTGCTCGGCGCGGCGGAATACCGGGAAAGCGAAGAACGGCGGCTCCGGATCTTAAAGGAAAACGGCTTCAACGCGGTCCGGATCGCACACAATCCGGCCTCTCAGATCCTGCTTCACGCCGCCGACGAGATCGGTCTCTACGTCCTCGACGAATGTTTCGACGGATGGTATACGCCGAAAACCTATCACGATTATTCACGGCAGTTCTGGGAAAGCTGGAAGGAAGACGCGGCGGCGATGGTCGAGTCCGCCCGGAACCATCCTTCCGTCATTATGTATTCGATCGGCAATGAAGTGACGGAGACCGCGGAAGTAAAAGGCGTGCAGCTGACCGGGGAAATGAGGGATCATATTCACGATCTCGACCCCACGCGGCCGGTCACGGCAGGCATCAACGTGCTATTGAACGTGCAGGTAAAACGCGGCCACGGACTCTACAAGGATACCGGGGAATACAAGGCGGAGCCATTGCCGGAGGACGGCTCTTTTCAAGAAAAGCGGAGCGGTTCGAAGTTCTTCAATTACTGGACGGAAAAACTCGGCTGGCTCTTCTTCACGATGAGCAAGGGAAAAACGGCCGAACGGATCGTGAACGACATTGCCCCGAATCTCGACGTGATTGGCCTGAACTACGCCGCATCCCGCTATGACCGGGATGCGAAGAAATATCCGGACCGTCTTATGCTCGGCACGGAAACCATGTCGGGGGACCAGCCGTACAACTGGCCCCGCGTCTTGAAATATCCGCAGCTTTTCGGCGATTTCGTCTGGGCGGCCTGGGACTACATCGGGGAGACCTGCATGGGCTGGACCTATCCGTCCTATCCCGGTCTTCCGCTGCTTTCCGGGCAGGGGATGATCGACGTCACCGGCGAGCCGCTTGCCCAGATGGCCTTCATGCAGGTGGTATGGGGGCTCCGGAAGGCGCCGTACATTGCAGTTCGCCCGCTGAATCACGCGAAGGAGACGCCCGTGACGGGCGCCTGGCAATTCACCAATGCCCTGCCCTCCTGGACCTGGCAGGGGTATGAAGGCGTAAAAGCCACGGTCGAAGTGTATTCGGATGCCGCGAAGATCCGGCTCGTGAGAAACGGCAAACCGGTCCGCACGAAAAAGGTGAAAAAATACAAGGCGCTGTTCCGGCTGAGATATGAGCCCGGAGAACTCGTCGCCGAGGCATTGGACAAAGAAGGGCGGGTCGTTTCGACCGGCGTTCTGACCTCCGGGAAGGAAGATACTTTCCTGAACGTTCTCCCCGAAAAAAGTGAAGTGCGCCCGGGCGAGATCTTCTTCGTTCCGGTCGAGTTCACGGACCGGGACGGGGTGCGGAAGCCGACCGTCGAAACGAGAGTGAAACTTAGTGTGGAAAACGCGGAACTGCTCGGATTCGGGAGCGCGCTCACGAAAACCGACGAGGTATTTGACAAGCCGTATCACGATACGTACCGGGGCCGGGCGTTCGCGGCATTCCGTGCCGGAACACAGGGAACCGTCCGGATCACGGCCTCTTCCAAGGGGTATCCGGACGGCACTGCAACGGTGAGAATCATTCCCGGGTGAAATTACATAAACTGCATCGAAAACGCAATCAGACATTGCGCCGGATAATAGGCAATGAGGAGCAGCGCTCCGAGGGCCGCCGGCGCTTTTTCTTTCCGGATCATCCGGCAGAACAGCATCGTGTCGCTCACGAGAAAGAGAACGCCTCCCAATGCACGGAGGATCCCGGCCGGATCGCCCGTCTTCGAGAAAAACCCGAAGACCGCGAACGACGCCATGAGTGACACCGTGATCATATAAGCGACGGATTCCAGAAACAGGACCCGGTCCGCGTTCTGTTTCCGGTGCAGGAAAATGAGAAGAAGCACCGCGGCTCCGACGCCGGCAATGACCGCCGGAACGACGTAAGGAACCGCAGCGGGAACCAGCACGAACAAATACATGATGTGCCCGATGAAGAACGACATTCCGCCGATAAAGAAGATCAGAGGCGATTCGTGCACCAGGTGGCAGACGTTTAAAAGCACGTCTCCGACGGCGCCGAAAATGAGGCCGAGAAGGAGGAACACCGTTTTTCCGCGGTCCGAGGACATGCGGAAAGAAAACACGCCGAGGGCCACGAACGACGCGCTCGCCAATGCTTTGAAGATCAATGCCGCCGTCATTTTCCGTTTCCCCTCGGCCCAGATGAGGGCCAGAGTGAACGCGATCGACAGAACTGCAAAATACCAATACTTCACAGAGATCCCCCTTCTCTTCGTGCAATCCCTTTTATAAAAAGTATACACTTTTTTCGACAAAATGCAACATTTTTCTGACCGTTGCAAAAATGGTACGCATCTCTTATAATGGGGACATGGAATTCTCATCGCTCATTTTTCTCTGGGGCTTTCTGCCGGCCGTATTGCTTCTGCACTTCGCGGCAGAACTCCTCCCCGTAAAAAACGAAAAAGCGAGGATGATCGTACGCAATGCGATCCTCCTCGTCTTCAGCGTGGTCTTCTATCTCTGGAGCGGTTACTTCGGACTCATCTTCCTGTTTGCCTCGATCCTCGTAAACTTCGGATTCGGGCTGTTCATGGAACGCTTTTCGAGGGAAACCGCGCTTTCCAAGCGTCGTATCGTTCTCTTTTCTGCGATATTCCTGAACGTCGCCGCGCTCGTTTTCTTCAAGTATTTCCGCCTGATCTCCATGCCGCTCGCGGCTTCCTTCATCGTGTTCCAGAGCATTTCCTATCTGGCTGACGTACACAAGGAAAAGGTGAAGGCGGAGCGGAATCCTCTGAATTTCTCGTTGTACGTTGCCCTGTTCGTGCAGCTCAGTCAGGGGCCGATCATGCGGTACGGCGTCCTCGGATCGTCGATCCGGACGAGAACGCTTTCCGTCGAAGGTTTCATGAAAGGCATCCGGAGGTTCCTCGTCGGTTTCGTAAAGAAGGTCATGATCGCAAACACCGTTTCCCCGGTCGTTGCGGAGATTTTCGGAAAAGACCCGTCTTCGCTCGGCGCCGGGGAAGCCTGGCTCGGACTCCTGCTGTTCACACTGCAGATCTACTATGATTTTTCCGGGTATTCGGACATGGCGATCGGACTCGGGCACATGTTCGGTTTCGAGATCAGCGAGAACTTCGAATACCCCTACACGGCGCTCTCCATCCAGGAATTCTGGCGCCGGTGGCACATTTCACTCTCGTCCTGGTTCCGGGATTACATTTACATTCCGCTCGGCGGCAGCAGAAAGGGGCTTGCGAGAACGCTTCTCAATCTCACGGTCGTATTCTTCGTCACGGGACTCTGGCACGGCAACACCTGGAACTTCGTGATCTGGGGACTGTTCTTCGCGGTCTTCAGCGTGCTGGAGCGACTGTTCCTCGGAAAAGTCTTGAAAAAGAACCCCGTGAAACCTCTCAACTGGCTTTACACGATCTTCGTCGTCATGATGGGCTGGGTCTTCTTCCGGGCGGCGGATCTTCCGACGGCGCTCTCCTACTTCGGCGCGCTCTTCGGAACGAACGGCGTTTCCTTCGGGCATGACGTCGTCACCTATTTCAATGCGAACCTGATCCTGACGATCGCAGGCGGCATCCTGTTCGCCGGAGCATTGCAGAGACCGCTTCGGAAACTCGCGCTTCGCGTCCGGAATTCGAAGATCGTTCAGATCCTCGGATTCTTCGTTCTTTTCGGACTGTTCGCCTGGTCCATCGCACTCCTCATCGAAGGGTCTTACAGTCCTTCGATTTACGGGGCGTTCTAAGGAGGCACCATGACGGATCTGACGAAAAAAGAAAAAAAGAGCCGTTTCCTTCCGATCCTGATCATCGGCGTCTTCGCGCTCTTTCTCGTGCTTCCGGTCATTGCCAAAATGATCCCGAAACAGAATCCGAACGCCGGGCTCGAGGAAAAGCGGGCGCTGGCGGAGTTTCCGTCGCTCTCGGAAGGCGATGAATTCTTCACAGATCTGAATACCTGGTTCGACGATCACATCCCGTTCCGGCTCCGCCTCATTTCCGCAAAGAAGAAAATCACGCAAAAAATAGAACAGGTCTACCGGAAGAAAGTCCATCCGTTCCTGTCCAAGCTGTCGACGCCGGACTGGTATGATTCGCCCGAATACAGCGACCGGAAGACTTGGGACGATCCGTATCTTGCGCCGCTCGAGGACAATTATGCCGTGTACGGGCGGGGCGACTGGCTCTTCTATTCGGGAGAGCTGTGCACGCCGTATTTTACGGGAACGAACCTTCTTTCCGAAGAAACGGAACAGGACTGGCTGAAGAAACTCGGCGCATTGCAGGAATACTGTGAGGAACGCGGCATCCGGTTCCTCGTGGCCGTGGCTCCGAACAAGGAACAGGTCTATCCCGAATACGTCCCGAATTACTACATCGAAACCGCCGACAAGCGGGAGAACCGCGTGGAACGGTTCCTGCAGGAAAACGGCATTTCCTTCCGCTATCTGCTGAATGATCTCATCGAGGCGAAACCGCTCTATGAATGCTACATGAGACAGGATACCCACTGGAACAATGCCGGAGCGTATGCGGCCTTCCATGCGATCATGGGAGAATTCGGCATCGAGGTTCCCAAACTTCAGGACGTTGAGGTCATCACGACGACCATGATCGGCGGCGACCTTTCCAACTTCTGCGGCTATTCGACCCGCTATCCCGCTTATTCGATCCCGTACCGGAAAGACGTGGCGATCCTTTCGGATGAAAAGCAGACCTTCAGCGGCAACGGCGCGGTGGAAGTCATCGAGACGGCGTCGGAGAATCCCGCGCATTTCGTGATGGTCGGCGATTCGTTCCGGGACGTCATCCTGAAATTCTTCATTCCCGAATTCTCACGCGTGACCTCCATTCACCGCGATGCGATCAAAGAAGACGCCGCCCTTCAGGAAATTGCTTCCCTGAAAAAAGGCGACGTCTTACTGCTCCTCGCAGTCGAACGCTACGACGTGGGCAACCCCTACGCGGCGGACTGCATTATTCAAGGTCTTAAATAATCACCGTTTTTACTGCCCCGGCACCAATACCTTGGCCGGCCGCTTCACGTCCAGCCGGAAGCAGGTGAACGCGAGCCCGTGATCGAAATAACGCTCGAGTTCACATTCGTATTTCCCGAATTCCTTTCGGAACGATTCATAATTCTCAAACGCCTGCGCATCATTGCCTCTTGCTTTCTCTTTCATGCAGGCGGCAATGCCCTCTACGTAATCCGCGTGCCGGAGCAGCAGGCGATAGGACAACGTCTGCACGCGTGCCGGCATCGTAAGATGCGCTTTCGCGAGCGCCCTGCCTTCTTCGGCGAGTTCGTGCGCGGCTTCGAACTTTTCCGCCATTTCCGGGTGATAATGCATTCCCTTCGCCGGATCGGCAGATTTCTGCCCGCTCATGTACGGGAAATCAAAGAAATCCGAGACCTTTTGCAGGTACGCCATGACTTCCCGATATCCTTCCCCGTATGCCGCGCGGAACCAGTCTTCCTGCTCCGCTTCGTAATCGACGTCACGGTTCACGAGCGTTTCCGCATAGATCTGAAGCGGGAAACCGTTCGGGAAGAAGCTGCGCTGCGAGCCGTCCTCGACGTAGCCGTCCATGCCCATCGTCCGCAAGCCGAGCACGTCTTCGTAGATCCGCCGCGCGAGGTACATGAAGCCCGGGTCATGGTATTGCTGGCGCCAGAAATGGTATTCATATCCGAATACCGGACCATCGTAGATCTCCTCCCAGGATTTGAGCAGGGCGAAATTCTCTTCCGTCGTCGACGGCGTCTTCCACGCGTTCCGGACATAGGGAAGCGGTTCGGGAACGGTCATGTTCTCCCGAATGCTGAAGGTGTAGTTCCTTCCGATCGGTCCGTACAGAAGCGAAAAGCGTTCCGGATGCTTCAGTTTCTTTTTTTCCGGCCGGAACAGCGTGTCCTGATAGGCAATGAACACGATCCTCGTCGGAAGCCCCTCTATCTCCAGTTTCTCATCGATCTCGTTCAGGATCATCACGTAGAAATCGCTCGGACGCATCTTCCGGCACTCCGGACACTCGCAATGATTCCGCGCCCCGTCCGCAAGCCAGACGTGCAGATACGTCACGTTCTGATGCTTTTTCGCATAGGACACGACGGCGTCCGCCATCGTCGAACGCACTTTGGGGTTTGACATGCAGAGATTCGTATTGAGCGGCACTCCTTTGAAGAGTTCGCGTTTTCCGTTCCGCAATGCCAGAACGCTCTTCTGCCGTTCGGTCAGGACCTGTCCGGATTCGTTCCAGCCGATGGAGGAATCAATGCCGAACGGATCCGCCGTCCAGCCGTGTCCCATGTCGTGAAACTGCAGACCGCGCTTCGCGATCTCCGCCTCGCATTGCCGCTTCCACTGTTTGACCTGATCGCGGGAAACCGACTCCGGAACGCGGTTTTCCTCATTGTTCAGGTGGGCGTAGTATTTGTTGTAATAGACGAACGGATTATCGAATTCCAGCATGTAGACGTTGATTTCCTGTTTCGCGTAGAAATCAATGGTCTCCAGCATGCATTGCTGGCTCTCCGCACCTTCATTGCAATGCCCGCGGAAGCGATGATCGGCCATCTTATGATAGCGCACCGGCTCAAGTTCCTGCCTGACCGGAATGAACTCGCCGTCCGGCCCCGGATACAGGAACCGGCAGCCGTTTTTCCGTAAGAAGCGGTAAACGGCGAACAACACGCTTCTCGGATTGGAGCCCGCGAGAACGCCGCCGCGCTCATTCACGTCGATATGAACGACGTCGTCGAGAACCGGATCCGGCGCTTCGTTACGGAAGCCGAAATCCTCGAGCAGGCCGAGCCGGAACACGTCTTTCTCGATCACACAAGCAGCATAAACGAGGTTCCCGTCAAAAAACGAAATCGGGACGTCTCCGCCTTCGATGAGCATCATGCGGAGATACTTTTTCAATTCCTCTGCCGCGAATACGAGCACGGGATCCTTGCGAACGATTTGAACGGAATAGGCTTTCGTCATCTCATCTTCTCCCATTGTACCGACCAGCGGGACAGGTATTCGCCGCCGGAAGCGCCGGGCGATTCGGTTTTTCTGTATCTCGAAGCAACTTTCCGTTCCGCGAAGAGCCGGTCAAATTCCGCCCGGTCTTCTTCGGAAAGCGGCAGGCCGACTTCCGTGCCGCCCTTCCATGCGGAAAGATAGGCCGCATTGGAAAGACTGAGTTCGTTCACGCCTTCCGGCCCCGGGGCAATGAGCCTCTCCCCGGAAAGGATCGCGTTCGCAAAGTTCTTCAGGATGAGCTTGTGACCGTCTTCCGTCGGACCGGCCGTGATCTCCTCGTATCTGACCGGCAGCTTCGGCGCGGTCTCCGGCGCGTTTTTCCGGTACTCCGGCTCGTCGCCCTCGACGGTCCAGTGACGGAGTTTTCCCTCTTCGAGGACGATCTTGCCCTTCGTTCCGACGATCTCAAAGCGGTTCGTGCCGGGGTATTCACCGGTCGTCGTCAGGAAATAGCCGGTCGCGCCGTTTGCATACCGGACGCGGATCTCGGCTTCGTCCTCGACTTCGATGTCGTGGAACTTGCCGGTCTCCGTCCGGGCCGACAGACTATCCGGCATCCCGGCGATCCATTGCCAGAGGTCCAGATTGTGCGGCGCCTGATTTAAGAGAACGCCGCCGCCTTCGCCGGCCCAGGTCGCTCTCCAGTCGCCGGACCGGTAGTAGGCTTCGGTCCGGTACCAGTTCGTAATGATCCAATTCGTCCGCTTGAGCTCGCCGAGCGCGCCGCCTTGTACGAGTTCCCTCGCCTTCTGAAAGAGCGGGTTCGTGCGCTGGTTGAACATCATGGAAAACACGAGGCCGCTGTTTGCGGCAAAGGCGTTCAATTCCAATGCCTTGTTCACGCTGACGTCTTCCGGTTTCTCGAGGAGCACGTGACAGCCCGCTTCGATCGCCTTTCCGGCCAGCTCCGTATGCATCGGATGAGGAACGGCAATGACGACCGCATCCGGCTTTGCAGCTTTTAACAATTCTTCCGTCGTTTCGAATACGGAAACGCCGGGATACGCCTGACGCGCAAATTCGCGCCTGCATTCCCGTACGTCCGCGACCGAAGACAGCGTAAGTCCCGGGATCTCGCCCTTAAAGATCGCGTTCGCATGAGCGGTGCCCATGTTTCCGATGCCGATGACGGCGGTTTTGACGATTCGATCCATTTGGATACACTTTCGTTGAGGCTTTCACCCCTGAATATGACGAAAATACGCCGTCGATCAGCAGCGCGACGCCGGTGATGAAGCCGGCGGCGTCATTGTTCAAAAGAAACAGCACCGCGCCGGCGAGTTCCGACGCTTTCCCGAAGCGTCCCATCGGCGTTGCGGCGAGGATCTTGCCCGTCCGCGCCGTCGGCGTGCCGTCGTCATTGAACAGCAGTTTTTCATTCTGTTTCGTCACAAAGAAACCCGGCGCGATCGCATTGACGCGAATGCCGGCCTTTGAAAAATGCACGGCCAGCCATTTCGTGAAGTTCGAGACCGCCGCCTTCGCACCGGAATAGGCCGGGATCTTCGTGAGCGGCGTGAAGGCGTTCATGCTGGAAATGTTCAGGATATTGCAGCCTCCGCGTCCGGCCATCTGCTTTGCGAACGCCTGCGTCGGAAGAAGCGTTCCGAGAAAATTCAGGTTGAAGACGAAACCGACGCCGGACGCATCGAGATCGAAGAAGGACTTCGTTTCGGCGTCGAGGTCGCCCTCTTCGAAGTATTCCTTGTCCGTCGTCGCCTTCGGGTTGTTTCCGCCGGCGCCGTTCAACAGGATGTCCGCGGGACCGAAGTCCGCCTCGACCTGTTTCGCCACGCTTTCACAGATATCACGGTCCAGTACGTTGCATTCGTAGGCCTTCGCTGTTCCGCCCTCGTTCACGATCTCTTCGGCAACCTGCTTCGCCGCCACGTAATTCAAATCAAGCAATGCCACTTTCGCGCCCGCCCGGGCCAGCACCTTCGAGAACTCCGAGCAGAGCACGCCGCCCGCGCCGGTCACGACCGCGACCTTTCCCGACAAATCCGTGTTGAGTACGTTCCGTTCCATCATTGCCCCTTTCCCTCTTCCTTCCGTTTTTCTTTCTCCGCCGCTTCGAACAATCCGTTCAGGTAAGCCGCGCCGAGAGCACGGTCGTAAAGCCCGTATCCCGGCTTTCCGGTCTCCCCGAAGATCATCCGCCCGTGATCCGGCCGAACGTAGCCGTCGAACCCTGCATCGACGAGCGCTTTCACGATCCGGTACATGTCCATGCTTCCTGCGCTCGAAATATGTCCCTTTTCGGCGAAACTGCCGTCAGGCGAGAGTTTCACCTGCCGGATGTGCATAAAGGCGATACGGTCCCTTTTCGCGTATTTCCCGACCATTTCTTCAACGTTGTTCTGCAATCCGCTGCCGAGCGAACCCGTGCAGAAGCAAAGGCTGTTCGCCGGACTGTCCGCGATGGCTAACATCCTGTCGAGATTCGTTTCGTCCGTAATGATCCGCGGAATGCCGAAGATCGGGTACGGCGGGTCGTCCGGGTGGATCGCCATGCGTACGCCGGCCTCTTCCGCGACCGGGATGATCTTCTTCAGGAAACTCTCCAGATTCTTCCAGAGTCCTTCTTCTCCGAGCGTCCGGTAGGCCTCGATGAGTCCGCGGATCTCTTCTTTCGTATAGCTCTGGTCCCAGCCCGGCAATGAAATGTCTTCCTTGAGCGGATCCAGTCCTTTTAATTCGTCCACGTCCATGACGAGGCTCGTCGAACCGTCGGGCGCTTCGAACGCAAGATCCGTCCTGGTCCAGTCGAACACCGGCATGAAATTGTACGTGATGCACTTCACCCCGGCCTTTCCGAGACGGCGGATGTTCTCGCAATAATTCTCCGTGTATTCCGTCGCTTTTTCCGCGCCGAGCTTGATCTCTTCAGGCACCGGCACCGACTCCACGACGTCAAAGACGAGTCCGTGTTTTTCGGAGGCTTCCCTGATCTTCAAGATGCTCTCCATTGGCCAGACCTCGCCCGGCTTTACGTCGTAGACCGCGCTCACCACGGAATGCATGTTCGGGATCTGACTGATGTAGCGAAGCGACACCGGATCCGATTCTCCGTACCATCTGAATGAAAGTTTCATTGCCCTTCTCCTTGTGATTCCGACTGACTGCTCAGCCGTTCCGTTCTGACATCGCTTCCCGCGCGTTCAGATACGCCACCTTTTTCGCGATCCTTTCCGCGTTCTCATACGACAATGCTCCCCGTTCGAACCATTCGCCGAGGACCGAGGAAAGGATCATCCGGAAATAGTCGTGCCGCGCGTAGGAAAGGAAGCTTCTGGAGTCCGTCAGCATCCCGTAAAACCGCCCGAGGGCACCGGTCTCCGCCATGACCTGAAGTTGCTTCCGGATCCCGCTTTCGTGGTCGTTGAACCACCAGGCGGCGCCGAGGGAAACGCCCCGGAACGCACCGGCGATCGAACCGAGCTCCGGAAGGATCGCGTCGTTCAGGGAATAGAGGATCGTCTCCGGCAAGCTCTCCGAAACTGCCTCCGCATCCAGCAGCCGGATGAGATCGCGGCCCGGGACGGGGTCTCCAGCGGTATCTCCGCCCGCATCAGGACCCACCGAGGCAAAAAGCGCGGAATTTACGTTCCGTTCCACCGCAAAATGGATCTGTGAAAGTATCCCGCAGCGCTTATATTCGCCCGCCAGAAAGACGAACATATGGCCGAGATATGCCATGAACCCTTCCCGGAAAGACGGATCCTTCCCGAGCGCCTTCCGAAGCGCCCGGTCCGCCTCTTCTTCCGTCCCGATGCGGTCCGGAAAATACGGAATGCCGACGTCCGCGATACGGCAGCCGGCGGAAACGAAAAAGTCAAGCCGGCGGCGAAGCGCTTCTTTCAGGCTGTGAAGATCCGTGATTTGAATTCCTGCCGCTTTCCCAAGCGCATCAACGTACTCCCTGAATCCGTCTTTCACGAGCATCAGGGCATTGTCCGGACGGAACGACGGCAGGACGCGCACGGGGAACGACCCGTCTTCGGCCAGTTTCCCGTGCCACCGAAGATCGTCCGCGGGGTCGTCGGTCGTGCAGACCGTCTCAACGTTTGACTGCAGGATGAGTTTCCGCGGAGAAAGCTGCTTCTCCCGGATCATGCGGTTTGCCTCCTCATAGACCGTTTCCGCCGTCGCAGAAGAAAGCTCCGTTTTGATGCCGAAATACTTCTGAAGTTCCATGTGCGACCAGGCGTACAGCGGATTCCCGGGCGCGTCTTCCAGCGCCTTGGCGTACGATAAGAACTTGTCCTTCCACGGGGCATTGCCGGTGATCTTCTCTTCCGGGATCCCCGCGATCCGCATCAGCCGCCACTTGTAATGATCGCCCGAGAGCCAGACCTCGCCGACGTTGTCAAACGGCCGGTCCTCGAATATCTCCTTCGGTGACAGATGGCAATGATAATCCACGACCGGAAGGTCCCGGATCTCGTCGTAAAGGGTTCTCGCCGTTTCGTTGGTCAAAAGATGAGTATACTTCACGGTTTCGTCCTCTCACTTTCCGGTTCCGTGGAAGGTGTTTCCTACCTCCGCGATCACTTCCCTAACGTTCGTTTTCCGTCTCGAAGTCCGGACGCGTTTCATCAGTTCCTCGTAATAGAGGTCGTCGTCAAAGGGGATCTCGACCGGTTTTCCCATGAATGCGGAGAGATGCATTGCATTCGACAGCGTCAGTCCCCGGATCCCTTCTTCGCCTCTCGCGACGAGTTCTCCCCCGTGCAAAATCGCGTCCGCAAACGCGTTAAGGACGCCGGAATGCTGCGGATTCTCTCCGTCCGTTTCCACTTCGGCGAGCGTGCATTTCATATGGCCGAAAGGCTCGGTGCTCGTCTTCGAGAATTCCGGCTCGGTCATCGGGAATTCCGCCATGTAAAGCTTTCCGCCCTCGACGACGAACTTTGCCTTGTCCATCTGGATCTCAAACCGGTTCGTGCCGAACGCGTCGCCGGTCGTCGTGACGAACACGCCGGTCGCGCCGTTTTCATATTCGAGATACGCCGTCACGTCGTCCTCGACTTCAATGTCGTGCCATTTGCCGAAGGAAAGATGCGCTTCCACCTTTTTCGGCAGGCCGGTGATCCACTGCAGAAGGTCCAGTTGGTGCGGGCACTGGTTGAGGAGCACGCCGCCGCCCTCGCCGGACCAGGTCGCTCTCCAGTCGCCCGAGTCGTAATATGCCTGCGGGCGGTACCAGTTCGTGATGATCCAGTTCGTCCGACGGATCCTGCCGAATCTGCCGGAATCCACGAGTTCCTTGAGTTTCCGGTAGATGCAGTTCGTCCGCTGGTTGAACATCATTCCGAACACGACTTCAGGATGCAGCGCCGCTTCCGCGTTCATCTCCTTCACCTGCTTCGTGTACACACCGGCCGGCTTTTCCGACATCACGTGAATGCCGCGCTTCAGACACTCGATCACGTACTTCGGATGATCGTAGTGCGGTACGGCGACGATCACCGCGTCAATGAGCCCGCTGTCCAGCATCGCCTCCGCATTGTCAAACACCGGCAATGCCTCACCGACCCTTTCCTTCGCCCACTTTAACCGCGCCGGCTTCACGTCCGCGACCGCCGCGATCTCGATTTCAGGGCACTTGCCCTCCATCACATTATTGATATGCCCCGAACCCATATTGCCGACGCCGATCACGCCGAGTCTCACTTTTTCCATTTCCTTCTCCCTTCTTTCCCGGATGCCTTCGTCACCGGAAATCACCGCTCGTTCGCCTCGTCGCTGCGCTCCTCGATGCCTCTCGCTATAGATTTCCGGCTGACTTCAGGCATCTGTCCATCAGCACCGAACAGTGCAGACTCTTTTATGAAAACCCGCGGCTCTTCAGGTATTCGTAGCTGCGCTTCAGGCAGTCGAACGGGTCTTCGCCGTTGCAGTTGTCCTGCTCCACGAGCATGTATTTCGTACCGCCGGCTTCGGCTTTTTCGAAGACGCGGTCGAAGTTGATGTTGCCTTCGCCGATGACTTCCATTTTCTGACCGTAGCCGCAGTCCTTTAAGTGGATCACCGGGATCCGCCCGGAAAGGAGTTCGAGATAGGCCGCCGGGTCAGCCCCGCCGACCTGAGCCCAATAGGTGTCGAACGTAAAGCCCATGACCTCGGGAGAGAAGTCCTCCGCCATCTGTCGAAGGATCGTTTTCTGTCCGATTTTCTGAAACTCCCGCGCATGGTTGTGATACATGAAATAGCGGCCGCCGGAACGGATCTTTTCCGCCACCGGACCGTAAAGCGCCTTGAACGTTTCGTAATCCGCTGCCGGATCTTCGAATTTATAGTGTCCGAGCCCGATGCATTCGCAGTCAAACGCATGGTGGTCGCGAATGACGCGGTCAAGGTCGTTCAGCAATTTCTCCTGCGGGATGTGCGTCAGGACGCAGCGAAGCCCGTTCTCCGCGAGTTTTTCTTTCAGCCATCCGGCCTCGTAAGGACAGGTCGCCGAGACCTGCACCGTTTTGTAGCCGATGTCCGCCACCTTTTTCAAGGATTCCTCAAAACCGTCCAATGTCTTGCAGAATTCCCGGACCGTAAACAGTTGCGCACCGATTTCCATGATTTTTCCTCCGTCAAATGTTCTCTAACACGTTCCGGAACGCCTCGACCGCCTCCGAAAACGCTTTCCCGGCATTTTCATAGCGATCCCCGGAGATGCCGCTCCGGTCTCCCTGCTGCTCCAGCGCCCAAAGGCCGGCAAACGGGTAGAGATGAGGTTCCAGCGTAAAGTCCCGGCCGCCCAGGTTCACAAAGTCCCGCACGATCTCCGGTACGTGCCCTTCTCCCTGTCCCGCAGGAACGATGGTAAGATCCGAAAGGGAATCCTTCACGTGGAGGTAGTCCGTGAACGGACCAAGCATTTCCCACGCCTTCAGCGCGTCGGCACCGCATTGCACGAAATTCGCCGGATCGAACACCGCCCGGAGTCCCGGCAATGCAGTCAAAAGGTCGAGACAGCGTTCCGGGGATTCTCCGTAGATCCTTTTCTCGTTTTCATGGCAGAGCACGATTGAAGATCCCCGGGCCGCGTCCGTGATCCGTCCGAGCCGGTCAATGACTTCGTCCCGGTACGGCAGGGGATCCTCGCCCTTCGGAATGTAAAATGAAAAAAGCCGGAACTTCTTCGCGCCGAGGATCTCTCCGATCTCCAGTGCGTGTTTGAAGCTTTCCAGCCAGATCTCATCCGTGTCCGTGATTGTCGTCTTTCCGACGGGAGAGCCGACGGACCAGACCGTAAGCCCGGCATCTTCCAGTTTTTCCCGGATCTCTTTTGCCTGATTCTTTGAGAGTTTCGTCGCGTCGCCGAATTCCGTATTCCGAAGTTCAAGCCCGTTCAGTTTGTTCCGCTTCAGCGTCCGGATCTGTTCGTCAATGAAGATCGATGCTTCGTCGGCGAAGCCGTACAAACGGATCGTTTCGTTCATGGGGATCATCTCCTGTTCTTATATTTCTATTTCGATTATACCGCCGGTAAAGACGATATCAATAGTAAAAGTACCATTTTTTCGCGAAAACATTGCAAAAATCGCCAAAATCAATTATGATGTCCGTATATGGAGGCCGGCAGCCGAACCGCCGGAAAAGGAAGGAACGGCATGGCACAAAAAACGTCTTTTTCTCCGGATCAGATCCACGCATCGGAAACATTGACCGGGTGTCCGGAACAATCGGATTTCAAGATGCATTCTCACGTGAATTACGAGATCTACTGCTTTCTCGAAGGCAGCGCCTGCTATATGGTCGAAGGCACGCGCTATGACCTTTCTCCGGGGGACGTGATGCTGATGGCACCCGGTGAGGTGCATCACGTTTCGTTTTCAGAAAATACGCCGTACCGCCGGATCGTCGTAAATTTCCGCGACCTCTCCCCTCTTCCCGAAGCCGTTCAGGAAGAATACCTGCGTTCCTTCCACGACCGGGCTTTCGGCGAATGCAATCATTACCGGAGCGATCTTTTCGCTGACAGGAACTTCCGGTTTTATCTCGGCGAACTCGTCCGTTCCAACGACGCTGCGTCTTCTTTCGCCGCTTTGCTCTCTCTCCTCGCCGCCCTTTCGGGCGCCTTTGACAAATTACGGGCGGCGCCACATGAAAAGAACGAAACGGAGGCTTCGCGCATTCTTTCCTACATCTCCTCCAACCTCACGAAACCATTGTCCCTGGATCTGATCTGCAGCCGGTTCTACGTCAGCAAGACGCAGCTGAACCGGATCTTCAAGGCAATGACCGGCGCGACGGTCTGGGCCTACGTGACTACGAAACGGCTCTTTCTCGCAAGAGAATACATCTTAGGCGGACGGAAACCGACGGAAGCGGCGGAACTCGCCGGTTTCAGGGACTATTCCGCTTTTTACCGTGCCTACCGGAAAGAATTCAAAGAAGCGCCGAAAAAAATCAGGAGGCCCCGGGGGACCTCCTGATCCTGTATTGCATTGTTTCGGGAAAGATTACTTTTCCACCTTGAACTCGTACGTCGCGCCGGCTTCCACGTCGGTCGCATCCACGCCGGTCATCGCATACTCGCCGTTGACGTAAAACGCCCAATAGGTCTGATCCACGTCATAGTCCGCAAGAATGCCGTTGACTTTCTTCACGTACAGTCCGTACTGGCTCTCTTCGCCTTCGATCAGTTCCAGAGCAAGAAGCGCGTCTCCGACGACCGTTTCATCCGTATGGATCTCAAACGCCTTCACGTTTCCGTCCTTGTCCGTCACCTTGAAGTTGAATACCGTGCTGCCTTCTCCGAGCACTTCCGCATCATCCTCTGCCGGCGCATCGGGTTCCGTCGCTTCTTCCGTTTCGGGCTCGGTCACTTCTTCCGTTTCCGGCTCCGTCGCTTCTTCCGTCTTCGTCTCGGGCGCTTCCGTCGCCTTCGTCTCCGGCGCTTCCGTCTTCGTGTCCTGTTTGCAGCCTGCCGCAAACACGGCCGTCAATGCGAAAAGCAGTGCGCAAAGGATCATCAGCCAACTCTTTTTCATGTTTTTCTCCTTCTTTTCTGGAATTGATTCCGAAAGATATTCAAAAACTGCAGAAAATAAACTTTCGAACTGCCAAAAAGATAACACACAAATCCATAAAAATCAACTGTTAAACGGTTAGCAATGGCTGACTTGCTTTTGAAAAACAAACTTTCTTTTACACATAAAAAACAGGGCGCCCGGCTTTTCGCCGAGACGCCCTGTTCCGTATCAAAGATTTACGGCTCGATCTCGACGACCTCGGAATAGATGACTTCCGAACCCGTTCCCGCAATGACGAGATATGCCCTCGCATAGATTTTCACCGAAACGTTCTTAAGCGTCAGTCCCGTCGTATCGTTTCTGTCCTTGCCGTTCGAGACGTACTTGTACGTATGATCGCTGCCGGGTTTCAGTGCCTCTTCCGCAGTCAGGCTCCCCTTCTTGGCATCCGTCGTAAAAAGAATGCCCTGCTCCAGCACCGCATCCCCCGCATATACGTAACGAAGCGCTTCCAGCGTGATCACATTCCCGTTCTTCTCCGCCGTCACGAACTGGATCAGCGGCTTTCCGAGAACGGCCTGGAAATCTTCCATCGTGCCGTACACGCCGTAGATCGTCCGGTCGTGTGCGAAGCGAAGGTTCGGGCTGTGGTATGCCGACAGGATCTTTCCGTTTTCATCCAGATAGCAGACGAAGTGCCCGCTCCCGGGGTTCATTTCCTCCAGCTTGACCGGATTTCCGATGTTGGCCGTGTACGTCCCGTCACCGGTTGTATACCGCTCCCATGTGGACGGCAGCGTTCCGTCCGCGCCTTTCATGACGCCGATCACGGTCACCGTGTAGACGTCTCCGCTTTCATCATACCGCGCAACGACGTCCACGGTCGGGGCACCGTCCTTCTTCGCGGCTCTGACTTCGTCCGCGGTGGTCACTTCCGCACCTCCGGCCGTCCAGCGTCCGTTGATGCAGCCGGTCTCCGCTGGAATGACAGGAATGTCCGCGTCGGTCAATGCAGCAAGCGCCTTCATGGACATGACCTGGTTGAATTTATTGTAGAACACCGCCTTCGTGCTCTGTCCTTCATCGGTGAGTGCGGTCAATGTGGCGTCCGTCGTAACGAAGTACCAGTATTCCCGGTCTCTGCTGAGCAGTTTGCCGTATTCATTGACCCATCCGTTGAACGCGTCTTCTCCCGTATAGGTGAGCCGGACCCTCGTACCCGATTCCGCCGTGAAACCGGCGCCCGTCCCCGCGGTCTCAACGAGCTGCATATTCACTATTTTTGCATAAGAATAGTCGCCGCCGGTGACCAGGACCGTGCAGTCCGTCACTGACGTCTGTTCGTACAAAGCCACTAATACAAGGTCCTTGGTTGCTGTCGAGTAATAAACGCTCTCGGTCGTAAGCGGAGTCGACAAATCATCCGCATCGAACCAGCCGAGGAAGGTTTGACCGTTCAGGATTTCGCCGTACTGGGGAGAAACGGAAGCATAGAAACTCGCTCCCTTTCTGAACAGACCGCCGCCTTCTAAGTTGCTGCCGGCCGCCACAGGAGGATCACTGTCTTTCAGCAATCCCGTCACCTCAATGAGATACCCTTCGGCAACTTCATAGTTGTAGGTCCTCGTATCGCTTGCGTCGGTATTCTGATAGGTGCCGGGGAAGATTCTGCGCCCGGTTCCGAGATAAGCCTCATCCGGCTCGTTCACGAAGAAGCCGCCGTTTATCGTCGCGGTGATCGAGTTGTTGTATTTCGATGCATCGCGGACGAAGGAGAACATGTAGCCGCCGCTCACCGTAACGGTTCCTGCGCCGTAAGAGGACGCTCCGGTCGCGTTTACTTCATTGATCCGGCCGCCCGAGATCACCGTCGTGCCCGTGTGATGTGCCACGTTGTTGAACGTGCCGCCGTCGATCGTCAGCACGCCGCCGACCGACTGAACGGTGTTCCCGAACGTGCCGCCGTGGATCGTCAGTTCACCGTGTTTCGGATCGGTTCCGCTTGCCGACTGCGTGCAGACGCTGTTCCCTTTACTTCCGGACAGTGCCCCGCTGATCGTACCGCCGTAGATGGTGGCGTAACTGCTCGTCGACGTCGTGTAACCGACCGCAAGGTTGTAACCGTTTGAATTTGCGATTTTACCGTTCTTGATCGTGCCGCCGCGCATGGTGAACGTTCCGGCCTCGATCGCGACGTTTCCGCCGTAACTTCCGGAAGTGTTCGTCATTTCTCCTTCCTGGATCGTCCCGCCGAGGATCGTGAGCCGGGATGACGCACCCTTCATGTAGATGTTGCCGCCTTTCGACGTCGCTTTTCCTCCGGTGATGACCGTGTTCCCCTGGATCGTCACGTCACCGTTTTCCACGACGATGCTGCCGCCGGTCGACGCAGTACCGCCGGAGATGTTCGCCCCGTCGATCGTGACGACCGCACCGGAACCGAAATGAATGTTTCCGCTGTCAGAACGCGACGTGCCGCCCGAAATCGTCACGCCGGACCCGATTTCCGCGGTTCCCGCACTGAGCTGTAGATTCCCGGCGCAGGTATACTGCTTCGCGCTCGATGCCGTTCCGCCGGTAATGGAAGTACTTCCGATGAAATGCGCTTTCTGAACGGTGCCGGAACACCGGACCGTCAGATTTCCGCCGCCGGCATAAGCCTTGGCTTCCGTAGACGAATTGTGGGAAGTGCCGTCCGAGATCGTCGTGTCAATGAACCAGATATCGCCCGCCGGGGATGAGTTGCTCACGAAGACGTTTCCTCCGGATGCGGTGGAAGCCGCATTTCGCGTCGCAGATCCGCCTGTGATCGTGCAATGGAAGAAACGGACCCCGCCTGCGCCGACGCCGTTGATCCAGAAATTTCCGCCGCTCGTCGTGCTTTTTCCGTTTGCGACAGTGATCTCGTAAAACTCGGACCTGGCGCCGCTTCCGAGATAGAAGTTTCCGCCGTTTGCCACTCCCGTCGTGTCCGGATGCGCAGTGATCGTGCCGCTCTTCTGACAGTCACAGAAGGAAAACTTCGCGTCAATGTTGTCCCCGAACCAGAACGCCCTGTTGTTGACGGCCGCCGTGATCGTATGTCCGTTCAGACAAAGATACAGGTACTGCCCCGCCGTCAGTTTGATTGCTGCCGTCATCTCGATGTCGGCGGTCAGATAAAAATAATTGTTCCCGCTCGAAATATTGCGGAGTTCAGCATCTGTCCCGACCGCAGTCCAGACCTGATCCGGATTCGAGCAGCTATGCTCGTCTGATGCGATCGCCGATGCGGAATTGCCGCAGACGCAATGTACGTGCGGGGCCTCCGGATCGACTTCACCGGCCTTTGCCGCGGTCGGCGTAAGGCCTGCCAGAATCAGCGCGGCCGCCAATGCTCCGAAAACGAGCGCGATGCGCTTCCACAGTCTTTCTCTCATGTTTTTTCTCCTGTCTCCTTTCTGTTTTCACCCGGAACGAAAGCGTGTGCGCCTTTACGCCCCGGCAGGTTTTGCGATCAGTTTCAGGATCCGGTTCCCGAGCGTCGAAAACCGGTCTTCGTATTCCGTCATGACGTTGCCCTCGTTCATCGGGCTCCGGTGCAGGTCCCGCGTCATTTCCGTCACGGTCCAATGAACCGCCGAGAGTTCCTCCAGAGAAAAATCGAACAGCGCCTCATTGTCCGTCTTAAACTCGAGCGTACCGCCGGGGGAAAGGACCGCGGCATAACGCGCAAGAAACTCCCGGCTCGTAAGCCGGCGCTTGTGATGACGGTCCTTCGGCCAGGGATCGGAGAAATTCAGGTAGATCCGGTCGACTTCGCCGGGAGCGAAACACTCCGTGATGTTCTCCGCGTCCATGCGCAAAAAACGAAGATTCGCCCGCTCTTCCGCCCCGAATTTTTCAACGGCGCGCAGCAGGACCGACGACATTTTTTCGATGCCGAGAAATCCGGTCTCCGGATCCCGTTCGGACAATGTGTGGAGAAAGATGCCTTTGCCGCACCCGATCTCCAGATAAAAGCGCTTCACTCCCGGAAATATCGCTTCTTTCCACCGTCCGCGAAACGAAGCAGGATCCTGAACGACAAACGGGCTCGCCTCGATCGTTTCTTCCGCTCCCGGTATGTTTCTCAATCTCATGAGACCGATTCTCCTTCACAATACCGGGTCTTTCGGAAAACCCGGTAAAATTTTTCAAAAACGACTTGACAAATGTAATTGCCATCGGTATAATGCCATTTGTCGTTTGAAACGGCAGGCACCTCTAGCTCAGTTGGTAGAGCACCTGACTCTTAATCAGGGTGTCCAGGGTTCGAGCCCCTGGAGGTGCACGGGGGAACATCAATTCTGTGGACGCAAGCGCCCGGAATTGATGCTCTTTTTTTGTCCGCAGGTTTTACGGCTGTACGCCCTCCGCCCGGAGGATGTACGCCTCCTGTTCTTCCCTGCTGAGATCTTTCCAATAGACGTTCCAGCCGCAGACGCGGACCTGCAGTTCTGAATACTTCTCGGGATGCGCGATCGCGTCCCGGAGCACATCCGGACTGACGATATTAAACTGGATCGCCATGCCGCCCTGCTTTTCGTATACGTCCAGGATCCCTTTCAATGCGGCAAGTCCCGCTTCTCCTTCCGTGACGGAGGGATGAAGGAAAACGTCCAGACAAAAGCTTTCCGCATAGCGGGAGGGCTCCAGATGAAGTGCCGAATGCAGTAACGACGTCGCGCCGTTTTTGTCCATGCCCGGCGCCGGAGACGCGTTCTTCGAAAGCTCCTCGCCTGCTCTCCTGCCGTCCGGCGTCGCGCCGAGCGCCTTACCTTGTTCAATGAACATCCGGGCGGAATGCATCAGTGCCTTATAGATGCCGCCGCGGCCGTTCGGCCTTCCCTGCACTCTGCTGACAAAATGATCCGATAAGCGTCTCGCGAGCGCGTCAGTCTCCGGATCGGAATTCCCGTATTTCTGCTTCAGATTTCTCGCTTCGAGACGGAGGATCTCGTCCCCCTCGAAGTTCCGGTCGAGAGCATCCTTCAGTTCCTCTAACGTGACGACCTTCTCGTCGTACACGAGTTTTTTCACCGCCATCAGCGAATCCACGGCGCTCGCGAATCCGCAGTTCAGGATCGAGGAATTGTTGTATTTCACGCCGCCGGCATACCCGTCCGCGCCCAGCTTCAATGCCGACTCCACGGTCGCAGTGTACATGAGGGATGGATTGACGAAGCCGAGCGCCGGATCGAAGATCTCATTGCCGATCCGGATCGATTTTTCGATCACGAAATCCCACTGGGTAAAATAAGCGTTCAGGAAGTCGTCGAACGTTTTCAGCGTAGAAAACGCGCCGGTCTCGGGTCCGAACTGCTTTCCGAGCGTTTCGTCAAACCCGTTCGAAAGGACGAGCAGCACCGGTTTTACGGCGTTCACGTACGAAACGACGGCGGAGACCTCGTTCGCATACACGCGGGATTCATAGCAGCCGCTGACTTCGAATTCCGCGGCATCTTCCGGCGAAGCGTAGGCGCTCATGGCTTTCCGGAACCCGGGGACCATGCAGAACACGTAGCTATTGAAGCCCTTCCGGATCTGCTTCAGCACGGTTTCGGCAAACGCCTTCGGCGTGTGTTCGTCATAGAGGATCTGGATCTTCGGATTGTAGAGCCGAAGTTCGGAATAGACGCGGAGGATCTCGTACGACAGGGCATTGATCTTCGTTTCCCCGGAAGCCTTCGTTCCGCCGAGATACAAGGGATGTCCCCAGTAATTGCCGATCGCTGAAAACTGCATCAAAAAATAGCCCAGGAACGAAGCCAGTTCGTCTTTCGTGAACCGGCCCGTTTCGAGATCGCTTTCGTAAAACCGGAGCAGCGTGGTGTCGAGGCCGTTCCCGATAGAACGCGTCTGATAACTGTCCACGTGTTCCGTGAGCATGAAATAGAGATAGATGCACTGGAGCGCGTCGAAGAACGTTTCCGGCGCGCCGTTTTCCAGCCGGGCAAGGCTTTCCCGAACGGTTTCGCCTTTTTCCGAGGGATGCGATCCCGCGTACGAACCGTATCTCCGGATCAGACGGATCACCGCCGAAAGCGCGATCGAAATGCCGTCAAACAGGGCGGTCTCGCTGTCCGTCAGCGTTCTCTTCGCAGACAGTTCGTTCCGGAACGTTTCCGACCTCATAAGAAGACCCGGAAACCCGAGCTTCAGGAGGGAATTCCAGTCGGGGATCACGTGGTCGAAATCCGGCCAGAGCGCCGCAGCGCCGGCCTTCCGGCAGTCTTTCATGAACTCCTGCTCTTCTTCGAATCCGCGGAACGCCTCTGCTTTCCAATGCTCCGTGAGGAACGAAAGCGGACGCCCCCAGTTGTAGAAGCCGACGAACCAGTCGTGCGGATCCACGTCAATGACCGCGTGATCCAATGCGAACGCGAACAGTTCGGCCTTGACGACGGGATGCGGCTTTCCGTCCAGCGTTTCAAAGTGTTCCCGGAGCGCCTTCCCCATGGTTTCGTCGTCTAGTCCGGTGGAAAAGTCATAATTTCCGCCGTGGAAAAGATAGCGTCGGAACGGATTGAACCCGGGATCCGACGGGTCGTGATATTTGGTTTTCAGATACGAGAGATCCTCGTCCGGAATGATGTCCATCTTCTCTCCATCCGTTTCTGCACGGAGAAATCCACTATGCTAAGATTTATTGTACCACGTAATTGCGCTCCTGTCCACATTTCCAAACGAATAAATACTTGCCTTTTTGACGACGTTATGCTAATTTATGAATCAAGGGACGTTCCCCGGATACACAACGCCGCCGCAGGCTGTGCGGTCATTCAGAGAAAGGATCAAGTCATGGGATTGTTTTCTAAATTGTTCGGCGGAGACAAGGAAGCCGAAAAAGCGGCGAACAGCCTCTTCAATGAACTCTTCAAGGCTGCGGAAGCCGAAAAGGCAAAAGAGAAAGAAAATGCGGGGTCTTCTGCCGCTCCTTCCGCGGAAGAACCTCAGAACCAGTATGTATCCGCTCCGGAAGAAGTCACCGGTCCTTCCGGTTTCTCCTGGGGTCCTGTGATGCCCGCGGAGGAAAACCAGTACAACTTCAACGGTTCCTACACCGCGTACTTCGAGAAGATCTTCCACGAGGAATTCCCGGATCTTACGTTTGAACGGAACGACCCGAAAGGTCAGCACGCGAACATCTATACGTTCTTCGGCGCCGCCGGAAAAGCGCTCGTCATCGAACTGCTTTCCAGTTCCAGCGAAGCGAAGAAGGTTCGCGAAAACTGCCGCAAGGAGGGCACGCCTTATCTCCGGTTCTATATCGATTACGAGGGCTGGTGGAACACGAAGGCGTACGTCATCGACCGCATGAAGAAGGCGCTCGGCCGGTAAACAGCAGTCAGAACTTCAGGCAGAGGATGAGGTAAACCAAGCGGGAACGCATTGCGCCTCAGGCGGATCAGGCACGGGACTATACAGGACTTCTGAGGCAGTCGTTCCGTGTACGGTCTGGTACATCCCGGAATTTTCCGGGCTTTAAGGATTTCCCGTTTTGTTTTCGGAGGCTGTCGCTCGTAACGGCAGCCTCTTTTCTCGTGAAAGGAACAGCATGAACCGATCAATGATCATCTTGTGGAAAACCGTACGCATCGTCGTCTTTACCGCCGCTGCGGTACTGATCTTTGTATTTCCCGGCTATTTCACAGAGTACGCGGCGTTCGTCGTCGGTTCAGTCATGATCCTTTTCGCGCTGGACGATCTCATCCGCATCAAGGTCGTCCACGGTTCGTTCCGCCTGCTTCCGACCGGCGTCAACGACCTCGTTTCCGTCTTTCTCGGAGTCCTCATGATGGTTTTCCTCCACTCCACCGCGACAAATTCCGAACATCTTATCAAAGTCTGCACGATCTGGGCCGTCTGGTCCATCATCGAAGAAGGTTACGAACTCTATGAATTCTGCTCCCTGTTCCGCGAGAAAAAGATGGGCGTTCTCGGGGGGCTCTGCTCTCTCTCGGTCATCGTGCTTTCGGTCCTGCTCATCATCGATCCGGAAGCCCACATTCGCTTTCACATCATCATTCTCGGTGTCGAACTGATCCTCAAATACGCCTTCTCCCTGCTCTATGAACTCGCATATCGTGCAAAACAGCGAAAACAGGCAGGTTCGGAGCCTCAAATTCGGTAATCTTTTCTCCCGAACCCTTCTACTGAATTATTGACAGTCATAAAGAATAGTTTTATAATAGACTGAACGTCTTTTCGAATCGGAAAAGGATTCCCGGGCTTCGGTTTTTTTCGTTTTGAGGCAGAATTTTTTGTGGCGCGGAGGCGGACAATGACCAGAATCGTAATCAGTGACATCACCATGCGACAGGCGAAGGACGGAGGAGAATTCTCTCTGTCGTTCCGCGAAAAGCTCGAGCTTGCGAGACTTCTCGACAAACTCGGGGTGGATTCCGTGGAGACCGGAGAAGCCGATTTCGACAAGACGGACGCCCTGCTCATCAAATCATTGTCCACTGCGGTGGAAAACGCCGTACTCACCGTGCCGGTCCCCGTCATCGAAGACGGCGGCGCAGGTTTCGTCGAAAGCTGTCTCACCGAGGCGAAACGGGCGCGCTTACAGGTCGCGCTTCCGGTCTCGACCGTGCAGATGGAATACTTGTATCATAAAAAACCCGAAGCCATGATCGAGCTTCTGAAGAAGCGCGTCGCCGAATGCCGGGCGTTCCGCGAGGACGTGGAGTTCCTCGCCTTGGACGCTTTCCGTTCGGACCGCGCTTTTTTGCTTCGGAGCATCGATCAGGCGATCGAAAGCGGCGCAGGGCTCATCACCGTTTCCGATGCGGCCGGCGACCTGCTTCCGAATGAGGTCTTCGATTTCGTCGCCGAACTGAAAGCCGCACTGAACGGCCGGGCGAAACTCGGCGTTCTGCTCTCCGGCCGTCTCGGCCTCGCAGAGGCCTCCGCAGTGAACGCGATCCGGGCCGGCGCCGACGAGATCAAGGTCTCCGTGGCTTCCGCCGGGACCGTTTCCCTGGAAACGCTCGCCTCCGTGCTTTCGGAACGGAGCGGCAGCCTTTCGGTTTCTTCCGGCATCCGCTACACGGAACTCCACCGCACGGCGGAGCAGGCTGCAAGGCTGTTCAAAAACGAGAAGAAAAAGAGCACGCCTTTTGAGAACGGCGTCCGTGAGGAGCAGGAATTCACGCTCGGGGCGAACGAAGACATTGCCGCCGTCCGGAGCGCTTCGAAAAAGCTCGGCTACGACCTGACCGAAGACGACGTGATCCGCGTCTTTGAGGTGTTCTCCTCGGTGGCCGCCAAAAAGGGCAGCGTCAATGCCAAGGAACTCGACGCCCTGATCGCGACTTCCGCGCTTCAGGTCCCTCCGACCTACCGCGTCGAAAGTTATCTCGTAAACTCCGGAAACATCATCAGTTCGAGCAGCCACGTCCGCCTTTCCACGGACGAGGGCGTGAAGGACGGTCTCTCCGTCGGCGACGGACCGATCGACGCCTCCTTCTTAGCCATTGAGCAGATCATCGGCACGCATTACGAACTCGACGATTTCCAGATCCGTGCCGTCACGGAAGGCCGCGAAGCCATGGGTGAAACGATCGTGCGTCTCCGTGCGAACGGAAAGCTCTATTCCGGCCGCGGCATCTCGACCGACATCGTCGGCTCCAGCATCCACGCTTACGTCAACGCATTGAACAAAATAGTCTATGAGGAGGGTCAGCAATGAACCTCTCATTTTCCACAAGAGGACGGACGGACGCTGCGTGGCCGGAACTTATGGCGATGGCTCTCGAGAACGGGTTTACCGGGATCGAGGTCTATAACGCGTTCAAGGACGACGCGCTCGTCGGACCGGGCGGACCGCTCGATGAATACAATGCGAAAGCCACGCTCCGCTCACTCCGCGAAGCCGGCCTTTCGCTCCCGCTCTTCGACTCTTCCTGCAATATCGGCGTGGGCGATCCGGAAGCGATCCCGCATCTTCGCTTTCTCATCCGTCTCGCCGGAGTCATGCATACCGAATACGTGGCGCTCCGCAGCGACGCCGCTTCCGTGGAGGACTTCCGGAAAGATCTGGACCTGCTCCTCCCCGAAGCCAGAAAGAACGGCATCGTCCTGCTCATTAAAACGAACGGCCTGTTTACCGATACGGCCGTGCTCCGGGCATTGCTCGACGAATACGCTTCCGACGACCTCGGCGTGCTCTGGGACGTTCATCATCCCTGCCGCGACAAACGCGAGACGCCGGACGAGACGATCCGGAACCTCGGCGCCTACGTGAAGCACGTTCATCTCAGGGATTCGAACGATTCCGGGAAGTACGAACTCGTCGGAGAAGGCACGCTGCCGATCGACGACGTGATCCGTGCGCTCTATTCCGTGGACTACGACGGCTTCATCTCTCTGGAATGGAAAGTCGAGTGGATGCCGGAACTGCCCTACATGGACGTGATCCTGCCGCACTTCGTGAACTACATGCGGCGCTTCGAATCCACCCGCGGCAAGAAAAAACGTCTCTACCCGAACCACGACGGCTCCGGCGAATACGTCTTCAAGAAGGACGAGCTCATTGACCTGACTTTCCCGAAGGTGCTGGACCGCATGGCCGAGGAATTCCCTGACCAGTATTGTTTCAAGTACACGACGCTCGATTACACGAGAACTTATTCGGAGTTCCGGGACGACGTCAATGATTTTGCGCGAGCACTCGTTTCTCTCGGCGTGAAACCCGGCACCAAGGTCGCGGTCTGGGCGACGAACGTGCCTGAATGGTTCATCACGTTCTGGGCTGCGACGAAAATCGGCGCCGTGCTCGTCACTGTGAATACCGCCTATAAGATCCATGAGGCGGAATACCTGCTCCGCCAGTCGGACACGCACACCCTCGTCATGATCGAGTCGTGTCTCGATTCGGATTACCGGAGCATCGTGAATACGCTCTGCCCGGAGATCGCCGCTTCCAAGCCCGGCGAACCGCTCCGTGCGAAGGCATTGCCCTTCCTCAGGAACGTGATCACCGTGGGCTTTAAGATGCCGGGCGCACTGACTTTTGAAGAAGCCATGCGCCGGAGAGATCTGGTCCCGCTCCGCGAGATCGAGCGGCTCTCCTTACGCGTCCGTCCGGACGATGTCTGCAACATGCAGTACACCTCCGGAACGACCGGCTTCCCGAAAGGCGTCATGCTGACGCATTACAACGTCGTGAACAACGGCAAGTGCATCGGCGACCGCATGGGTCTTTCCACGGCGGACCGCATGATGATCCAGGTGCCGATGTTCCATTGCTTCGGCATGGTATTGTCCATGACTTCCTCGATGACGCACGGCGCCACGGTCTGCCCGATGCCGTATTTCTCGGCGAAGAGCAGTCTCGCCTGCATCAATCAGGAAAAGATCACCTGCTTCAACGGCGTCCCGACCATGTTCATCGCGATGTTCAATCACGAAGACTACCGGAAGACCGATTTCTCGCACATGCGGACCGGCATCATGGCCGGTGCGGGCTGCCCTCCGGAACTCATGAAACGGGCGGCGGATCCGAACGAAATGAACATGCGGGGCATCGTCAGCGTCTACGGACAGACCGAATCCTCGCCGGGCAGCACGATGTCCGCCTGGACGGATCCGCTCGACCTCCGGACGGAAACCGTCGGCTACGACTTCCCGCACGTGGAATGCAAGATCGTGGACCCGGAGACCGGCGAGACGCTGCCGGACGGACAAAACGGCGAGTTCTGTTCCCGGGGCTACAACACGATGAAGGGTTATTACAAGATGCCGAACGCGACCAGGGACACCGTCGACCGGGACGGCTGGCTCCATTCCGGAGACCTGGCCTGCCGGGACGAACGGGGCTGCTACAAGATCACGGGACGGTTGAAGGACATGATCATCCGCGGCGGAGAAAACATCTACCCGAAGGAGATCGAGGAGTTCATCTATACGCACCCGGCGGTGCAGGACGTACAGGTCATCGGCGTGCCGGACAAACGCTACGGCGAAGAAGCGTTGGCCGCGGTGATCCTGAAGGAAGGCGAGACTTTGACCGAAGAAGAGCTCCGGACCTACATCACGGCTTCGCTCGCCAGACACAAAGTACCGAAATACATTGAATTCACGGACTCCTTCCCGATGAACGCCGCGGGAAAGATCCTGAAATACAAAATGCGTGAAGACGCGGCAAAACGGCTGGGGCTGTAACGCCGAAGAAACAGCGGAGAATGATATGACATCTGATGAAATGCTGAAAATGCAGGAGGTAGCGCTCCGTATCCGGGAAATGAGAGAGATCTCCGGATACACCGAAGCGGAAATGGCGGAGAAGGTCGAAGTCTCCTTGGAGGACTACAGAAACTACGAAAGCGGCACCGTCGATTTCCCGTTTACCTTCATCCATAAGTGCGCACTCGCGTTCGGGATCGGCATCACCGACATCCTGGAAGGCGAAAGCGCGCATCTGTCCAGCTACACCGTAACGAGAAAAGGCCACGGCCAGACGACCGCCAAGGAAGACGGCATCGAGATCCGCAACCTTGCGCCGATGTTCCGGAAAAAGATCGCCGAGCCCTACTGGGTCAAGTACGAGTATGATCCCGCGCTGCAGAATCAGCCGATCCACCTCGTGAAGCACTCCGGTCAGGAGTTCGACCTGATCGTCTCCGGCCGCTTAAAAATTCAGATCGGCAAGAACGTCGAATACTTAAGCGAAGGCGACAGCATTTACTACAACAGTTCCACGCCGCACGGCATGATCGCAGTGGACGGTCACGACTGTCTCTTCATTGCCGTGGTGCTTCCGGGCGCCGGCGAAGAAGAAAAGCTGGTCCGCGACACCCTGATCCCGGCCCGGATGACCGACCGGAACCTCATTGCCTCGAAGTTTGTGAACGTTGCGGAAAGCGAAAACGGTTATCCGCTGTCCATCGAATTCAAGAACGACGACCGGTTCAATTTCGCCTTCGACATCGTGGATGCGATCGCGAAACGGGAGCCGGACAAACTCGCCATGCTGCACATCTCGGCCGACATGACCGAACGCCGCCTGACGTTCAACGACATGAAGCGGAACTCGAACCAGTGCGCGAACTACTTCAAGAGTCTCGGCATCCAGAAGGGCGACCGCGTCATGCTCGTCCTGAAGCGGCATTACCAGTTCTGGTATGCGATCCTCGGTCTCCACAAACTCGGCGCGGTCGTGATCCCGGCGACGAACCAGCTGCAGGCGCACGATTACGAATACCGCTTCAATGCAGCCGGCGTTTCCGCGATCCTCTGCACCGCGGACGGCGACGCGGCGATGCACGTCGACGAAGCTGCGAAAGCTTCTCCGACGCTGAAACTGAAACTCTTAGTCGGCGGAAAGCGGGACGGCTGGAAGAACTTTGATGAAGAATATCCGCTCTACAGCACGCATTTCTACAGGAACGACGAAACGGCCTGCGGCGACGACACGATGCTCATGTTCTTCACGTCCGGCACGACCGGCTACCCGAAGATCGCGGCGCATTCGTTCAAATATCCGCTCGGTCATTACCTGACCGCGAAATACTGGCACGGCGCCGGTGATGAAGGTCTGCACTTCACGATCTCGGAAACCGGCTGGGGCAAGGCGCTCTGGGGCAAACTCTACGGGCAATGGCTCGCGGAATCGGCCGTCTTCACCTACGATTTCGACCGCTTCGACGCCTCGGTCATCCTGCCGATGTTCAGGAAATACAACATCACTTCGTTCTGCGCGCCACCGACCATGCTCCGCATGATGATCCGGCAGGACCTTTCGAAGTACGACCTCTCTTCCATCGTCCATATGACGACGGCAGGCGAGGCATTGAACCCGGAAGTCTACCGCCTGTTCGAGAAACTGACCGGATTGCAGATCCTGGAAGGCTTCGGCCAAACCGAGACGACGCTCTCCATCGCCAATTTCATCGGCGGTCCGCACAAGGTCGGCTCCATGGGCCGTCCGTCTCCGCTCTTTGACGTGGACATCCTGGATCCGGAAGGAAACCCGGTGCCCGACGGCGAAGTCGGCGAGATCGTGATCCGGACTTCGGAAAAAGTGCCGGTCGGACTGTTCAAGGGGTATTACCTCGACGAAGAAAAGACGAAGGAAGCCTGGCACGACGGCTATTACCATACCGGCGACACCGCATGGCGCGATGAGGACGGTTTCTTCTGGTACGTCGGCCGCGTGGACGACGTCATCAAGTCGAGCGGCTACCGGATCGGGCCGTTCGAGATCGAGAGCGTCATCATGGAGCTCCCGTACGTTCTGGAATGCGGCGTCTCCGCCGCCCCGG